>Ga0209737_10001684_pt1 | contig 15705 bp, 12 predicted proteins | sample TergutCu122P3_FD_187284 | JGI IMG/M metagenome (GOLD analysis project Ga0209737, IMG submission 187284) | Cubitermes ugandensis P3 segment gut microbial communities from Kakamega Forest, Kenya - Cu122 P3 (SPAdes) (version 2) | ecosystem: Host-associated > Arthropoda: Insects > Digestive system...
ACTTATGAACTCTTGCTCAAACCTGTTTTTAGATATAGAAACTGTAAAATCTAAAAATCTATGCGAGATATAAATCAACATATTTTGCGACTAACGCCTCCATAAATAATTGCCTTGCGTTGAAATATCTCTTTAGAGCGCCTCCAATAACCCCGAATTTTCAAACAAGAAGCATAAAAAAACAGCCTACTGAGGCTGAAAACGGAGTTGTTTTTAGAATACACAGGTCAATTCCTAACATTTTGCACGACAACTAAGCCGCAGTCTTTTTCGCATTTTGCGAGAACAGGAACGCAGCCCGTTTTATGTTATAGGCGAGCGACTTTGCGACAATGTCGCGGGTGTTACGCTCCAACCCGATTGCTCGTGTGTGAATACCGCCCATGTCGTTAGTCATTGTGCCGAAAACGTGTTCAACACGGCATCTCTTGGACGAAACAGACCGGTTATATGACTTTTCCCAACCCTTTAGCGGCTTGTTTTTGAACGCTTTTTTGATGACATGAACGATTGCATTGTTCCACATTTTGAGTAGCATATCAGCGTATATTGAGCCAGTATAGCCCGAATCTGCGTATACAATAAGCAATTTGGGGTCAAGTCCAGCGGTGATTATTGCTCCAAATGCAAGGCATACAATATGTACAAAAACATTGACATCATGGACTTTTGCGGTTGTGACTACGACGTTTGTAATCAGCTTAGATTCCTCATCGACCGTAACATGGTTTTTATAGCCAAAGTGCGTTTCTTCGCCCTTTTTTGCCCATGTTGCATCAGTGTCAATTTGTGCAATTTTGTTATTATGAGCCTTTTCTTCGGCGGTTAAATCACGGTCTTCCAGCTTTTCGACAAGCTTCAAACTGTCGGGAATTTCACCGTTTTTGAGGGATTTATTTTCTTCACGGGTGGTTGCGCGACGCTTCGGAACTTCATTAAAAGTTGCATCAGTCATCACGCCTTTGCCCGTAATATAGCCCTCGGCAAACAGCATTTTATTAAAGATTTCAAGCAATTCCTGCATAGTTTCTGAGCCTAAATCCTCTTTAAACTGCCAAATTGTGTTTGCGTCCGGAGCTTTTTCGCCCCTGACAAGCCCTAAAAATCTCTGCCAGCTTCCGCGGTCAGTTATCATAAATTCTGTTGCATCGTTCGACATATCGCCGTGCAAAGCCTGCAGAATTATGATTTTAAACATCATAACTACGTCTTTACGCGGTCTTCCGCCCTGTGGATTTTCTTTTACGAGCTTTTCGGTAAGCGGCTTGCGAAAAATTTCAAAATCTATTAAATTACTCAGCTTTTCGAGATTATCGCCTAACTTCGACAGCCTTGCTAACTGTGTTTCCTCTGCAAACAATAACATCTGATTCATTTTATTTCCGCCTTTTTATGTTTTTTCTTCTCTCTAATTATATCACATTTCGACGGGATTTGCAAGAGGTTTTTGGAGATGCCCTTCAGTATATTGCATAATGCACAAAAATATTTTTTGTTTTTTTATCAACTGCAATCAACACCGAAAATACAGGGTTGCGGGGCGGTAGCCCCGCTTTTCGGGGACTCTGTCCCCAAAACCCCTTCCCGATTTTTGTGCAAAACAACGAAAATCATTAAAACAACTGAATAGTTACAAAAGCATTGACATTTCGAGCATAACGTGCTATAATAATAGTATTATGGGGTAGTATTTCTTAGGGCACGGAAGCAGACCGATAAAACAGGAATAGAATGTTTCCTGACTCCTTGTCCGTTACATAGAGAGGGGCTTTATTAAGATGGCAAAATTAAGAGTAGTATTTTGCGACGACGACGCAGTTGAATGTACCATTTACGCGGAACTGTGCCGTAAGGCCGCAGAATTGTGCGGTTATGAAATCGACTTAAAAATTTACAAGAGCGGAAGTGACTTGCTTTTTGACCTCGAAGAACCGAAGTTTCATCATACGCTGGATATTTTGCTGCTGGACATCGGAATGCCTGGGCTGAGCGGAGTCGAAACGGCTGTCGAAGCCCGAAAAATAGGGTATGAGGGCGTCTTGATTTTTGTTACTGCGGACAACAGACACTATGAAGAAGCGTTTGACGTCATGGCGTTTAATTATGTCGTTAAAGGAGACCATTCTGCCGAACGGTTCATTGAAGTATTTTCGAAAGCACTTTCAATGGCTGCGAAATACCGCAATAACAATGTGATTTTTTCCAACGGAAGCGACTTGTGTAAAATCAGCATAGACCAAATTACTTATTTTGAAATCATAAAAGGGTCGCTTACCGTCCGATATAACGGACAGAAATTCGAAATACGTTCAACTTTGGAAAAGATAGAGGAAGAACTCAGCGACAGGGGATTCCAGCGTATTCACCGCAATTATATCGTGTCGCTTACACAGGTTCGCAGTATAACGTACAGCGAGGTTATAATGCAGGACGGAACAAGTTTGCCTGTAGGACGGCGTTATTATCCCGAACTTAAAAGCGCTGTCGAGAGAATTACTACAGGATAACTTATGAAAAAAAATTCAGAGACAAAGAAAAAAACTGGGCGAATTCGGATAGCGATACGCATTTTCGCCGCAGTGATGTTTGTTGCGGGGCTTGTCGTTTATCTTATTCCCACGGTTGAAAATGTTATATATGACAGGAAAGTCGCCCGTGAGAAAGATGAATTTTTCGGCAATATTGCGGAACTTGAAAAACAAATTGACGCCGCGACAGGTAAGACCCTCATTGATTTGCTTTATGACGATATGCTTGCCTATAACAAACAGCTTTATGAGAGCGAACAGGAAAATCTTGCCGACCCTTTTTCATATTCTCAGCCGAATTTCGAGTTAAGTAAATATGGGATTTATGACAACTGTATCGGATTTATTGCGATTGAGAAAATGAACATCACACTCCCGATTTATTTGGGTGCAAACAATGAAAACATGAAAAACGGAGCCGCTCATTTGACCGAAACGTCGTTCCCGATTGGCGGCAGCAATTCGAATGCGGTTATAGCGGCTCATCGGGGTACAAAAAAAGTCATGTTCCGCAACATTCATTTGCTGGAAAATGGCGATGAAGTTGTTATACAGAATTTCCGTGAAACGCTTATTTATAAGGTAGCGGAGATTAAGATAATCGCCCCGAACGACATTCACGAGCTTGTCATTCAGGACGGCAGAGACCTTGTGACGCTGATTTCATGCAATCCCCTTGGAAAAAATTATCAGCGAATTGTTGTTTATTGTGAGAGAACTCAATAATGCACCCCCGCACTGCAATTTTAAGTGCGGGGGGTAATTTACTTAGTCATATCAGCCAAAACCGCTTCAAAATCATGTTGGGGCATAGGTCTCGCAAAGTAATACCCCTGAATGAACTGGCAGTTCATAAGCTTCAGGAACTGATATTGCGGTTCCGATTCAACGCCCTCGGCAACAATCGGAATATTAAGAGCCGTCGCCAGCTCAATAACAGCCGTAATAATCTGCTTGCCCTTTAAATCGCCGTAATCGTCAACAAAACTCTTGTCGAGTTTCATCATATCAACAGGAATTGTCCGGAGCATTGAAAGAGACGAATATCCCACGCCGAAATCGTCCATGACAATACGGAACCCTAAGCAGTGCAGTTTATCAACCAGATTTTTCAATTCCTCCTGATTCTCAAAAAGCATACTCTCGGTAATCTCAAGCTCGATTAAATCCTTTGATATCTTGTATTCGTTGAGGATGGTTTCGTATTCTTCAACAAAATGCTTATTGTTTTTGAGGACTGCACGTGACAGATTGACGGAAATAGGTATTGGGACGCCTCCCTTATCAATCACCGCCTTTTGGAACTCGCATACTTTTCTGTACATTATGCGGTCGATTTCAGCGACAAATCCGCTTTGTTCCGCCGCGGGAATGAACATACCCGGAGGAACAACGGTTCCGTCAGGTTTAATCCAGCGTACAAGAGCTTCCGCACCGACAATCTTCTGAGATTTTGTATCATATTTCGGCTGGAAATACGGAATAAACTCATTGTTTTTCGCTGCCCCCACCATTTCTTCTTCAAGACATAGATCCCTGATGAGTTTTTCTTTGTAGCTGTCCTCGTAAAATGCTATGCACTCGTCGGGACAGGATTCGAGCTTGTTTACAGCTATTGTAGCAAGATTCTGCATGCTTTGAATATTCTCGCTTGCTTTTTTTACTGTGTAAACACCGATATTAAGTTTCAGCGGATGCTTATCGTCAGATATCTTCCGCTCGTTTTTAACGACTTCGGTAAGATACCGCAGACGCTCTTTCAGTGCTTCCTTAGTGCTGTAATAAGCTAATGCAACGAATCTGTCCTGAGACTGCCTTGCAAAAATCGTATCGGGAAACTTGATTTTTTCCAGATAAGTATGGATATTGCGTAAGATTTCATCTCCGACTTTATGTCCCCGAATTTCTTTAATCAGAGAAAAATTAGAAAACTTGAAAGCAATGAAGGCAGCATTACGGTTTTTATTTTTAACGAGGCTGAGTTTAGCCTCAATCATAAATTTCGTATACGACATTCCTCCTGTAAGAGGGTCAACATAAAGAAGCTTTTCTACTGATTTAAGGCGTCTTTTTTCTGTTGTACAGATAATTATAAAAAACACAACCGCCAACAGCACAATGAAACAACTGAACGCATATGTCATTGTCATTATTTCCGAAAAATCACTGCTTATTACGTTTATTGGAACAACGTTTAAAACATACCATCCGTTAATTCCCGTGGGACAGTAATAAAGATATTCATTGTTTTTTTGCAGTTTTATATATCCCGATTCGTTTTTATCCATAGCCGCTTTGAGAGTGTTCATATCTTTAGTCAGTTTACTGAATTCATCAAAGAAGTTTTCTTCCTCCGTGAGCAGATGTCTGTCGCTGTTTGATATGACAGTACCGTTTTTCTCAACGATATAAGTAGAACCTTTACCGCCGAATGTCGACTGGCTCATGAGATGATTGACGCTTTCCGCATCAAGCGCCGAATAAACCGCGCCGATAACATTCCCTCCGCCGTCCAAAAGAGGATAAGCATAACAAAGAATCTTCCCGCCGTCCCCTGCATCTGTTTTCAGGTTGGAAACAACGGCTTTGTTTTGAAGCAAAGTCGGCAATCCCTCCACATAAAACCTGTCATTTGACAGGTCGAGTATAAGCCCGTCAGAAGTGTATGTCGTTCCGTCAAGTAAAGAAATACCGAGTTTCTTAAAATCAAATTTCTCTGCTTCCGCCGACAGCGACAGAGCATATTTCTGAACGTCTTCAATGTCTATCCATTTAGAAAGCCGGCTTGAAATGCTGGCTAAAAACATGAAATTTGTATTTACCTCCGAATTGACAAGTTTTACGCTCTTGTCCGATATTTCACTCAAAGTTACCGTAACTTCTTTCCGCAGACTTTTTTCAAGTTTTTGTGAGTATATTATAAGCGAAATTATAATTACAGTTAATGCGGTAAAAACAGCGATTAGATTTCGCATAACACGTCCCTTCATATTGCATCCCTCCGTTCCAAGATACCACTCATATATATTGTACCATAACCAGCGGATAATGTCAATACTTTTTAGATAATTATCCCAAAAACATATATAGAAAATGCGACCAGAAATTTATATAATTTTACATAAAAAAGTAAAGCATAATAAAACCCCTAATCAATTATATACATAATACACAAATCTCTTATTATTTTTAGTATAATTATTCCAAACATTAAAATAGAAATAATTAATTTATGAATTGACTTTACATTTGTAAAAAATTGTGATATAATAAGAAAGAATAGACTGGGGTATTGTAGGCAAGAGTCGACAGGAATTTTTCCTGACCGAAGGAAATGTCCCCCAATGAGGTTCACATCTTATTTTCTGGCACATCCTAAAAGATAGATATTTGAATTTACAAGGTGGTGTATATATGAAAAAGATTGTTAATATAGCCGTAATTGCCGCTGGCATTGACGAGGAATATCAGAAGAATATTATCAGCGGAATTAATTCTTACGCAAAAGAGCATTCCTGTAATATTGCTCATTTTGCGGCATTTGGCGGAATACTTTCTAATAGCAAGCATGATATAGGAGAGTATAACATATACAATCTTATTAATTTTGACAAATTTGACGGAGCAATCCTCCTGACCAACACTATAAGCGCTCCCGACGTTAAACAGCGGATTATAGACAGAACAAACAGTTCTAAGGTTCCCGCCGTGGTTTTCGACAGTTATGACGAACAACAGCCTTTCTGCAATATTACGATTGACAATTACAAGGCAATGAGAGATATTGTAGAACATGTGGTAGATTGCCACGGTGCAAAAAAAATAAATTATATAGCGGGGCCTGTTGCAAACCCTGAGGCAGCCGAACGCCGAAGAGCTTTTGAAGACGTAATGAATGAACGGGGCGTCGAGATTGACGACCGCCGTATTTTTATCGGAGACTTCAGAGGCAGCAGCGGAAAAAAGGCCGTTAAGGCATTTATGAGTTCGGGGCTTGAACTGCCTGAAGCTATCATTTGTGCAAACGATACTATGGCGCTCGCCACTATAAGCAGTCTTGAGCGTTTGGGATATAAGTGCCCAGATGACATACTTGTTACGGGTTTTGACAATACGTATAACGCCCAGAATTACAGCCCAACGCTTACTTCCGTTGAAAGACCGCTTTTTAAAGCGGGTTATTCGGCGTGCGGAGTGATTATGGATGTGCTGAACGGCAAGGAAGTGCCTAAGGTTATTTCTCTTGAAACCACTCCTGTTTTCACTGAAAGCTGCGGCTGTAAGTCCGGTGTAGACTATGCCGGAATGCTTGCATATAAGAAAGCCAATTATCGGATGATTGAGGACTGCTACAACCATATCGCACTGCTTAACAAGATGACGACCAACATGACCGAGGCTGAGAATACCGCTAAAAACGCTGAAATTATCAGCGAATATCTCAGAAGCATAGAGTGTGAAAAGTTCTATCTCTGTCTTTGCGAAGACTGGCAGGGAAAATTCATGCGTGAATTCGGTTCTTCATATTATAAAGTCGAAGGCTATACAAAGTTCATGAATGTTCCGCTCGCTTGGGAAAACGGAACAGCTTCAACCCTCGAAAGCTTCCTCAGCAACGATATGTATCCTGTTCAGTATCCTAACGGCGGCAACGTCAGCTATTTTCTGCCGATACATTTCCGCGAAAGGTGTCTCGGATATTCTGTTATGACAAACAGCAACTTTCCTCTCGACAGTATGCTGTTCCTGACATGGACGATGAATATCAGCAATTCAATCGAAAATATCCGCAAGCTGTATCAATTGAACAGCGCCATAAACGAACTTGATAAGCTTTACACTATCGACCCTCTCTGCGGAATTTACAACAGAAACGGCTTTTCAAGGGCTGTTAATACGATTTTTGCAGACTGCGTAGATAATCATACGAGCATTATGATTATGTTTGCCGATATGGACGGCTTGAAAATTATCAACGACACCTACGGGCATAAAGAGGGCGACGTGGCTTTGCGTATGCTTGCCGAAGCAATCAGCAGTTGTTGCGGCTCTACTGAGGTTTGTGCAAGGTTCGGAGGAGACGAGTTCCTCATTTTCAGCCACAGCAAGACCGTTGAGGAGGCCGAAAATCTTAAAGCAAAAATCATGGCAGAAATCGCCAACAAAAACAAAACACACGATGCCTCATACGAACTTTCCGCGAGCATCGGATATTCTATCTCTGAGGCCAGCCATCAAGTTCCGCTGTTTAAGCTTATTACTAAAGCAGACGAGAAAATGTATGAAGAAAAGAAGAGAAAGAGAAATTCGAGGTATCTTCGGCGCACATGATTAAAAGAAACCGCCTTCCTGATGTGGGAGGGCGGTTTTTTATTTGTGAATATGGCCTTAATCCGTAGAGTTCGTTTTATTAGGGGACAGAAAAACGACTTATATTACTCCGCAACAAAACGCTTGCGTTTTGGCAGAGTAATACTGTGCGTCTTTTTCGGTTGTCTGCCGCAGGCAGACGAGAAAAAGGCACATTTGAGCAAGTAAACTCCCGAACGGCTTTGCCGTGAGGCGCAAGAGTTTACTTGCGGATTAATACCCTGAATCCGTGAAGTTTAAAGTTCTTGACGAAGAATGAGGAGGGAGGTGTTGCGAGGCGGAACCTCGCTTCTCGGGGCCTTCGTCCCCGAACCCCTATTATTTTCTTTTTCACCCTCTAGGTGTAAAAACCAAGAGCAAAAACAACTCCAAAGCATCGTATTTAAGCCGTTTTTCTGCCATTTTATAAAACGAACCCTACGGATTGAGGTGGTACAACACTCAGTCCTTCCAGCAACGAATGCACCCCAATCAGTATAAGAATTATCCCGCCAAAAATCTCTGCGCGCTGTTTATATTTCGCTCCGAATTTATTCCCAGCAGCGGTCCCCGCCATTGACAGCACAAGCGTAGTTGCGGCAATCAGTCCCGCCGAAAACAGAATATTCACTTTCATGAATGAAAACGTAACGCCGACTGCAAGTGCGTCAATGCTTGTTGCGACGGCAAGAATAAACAGCTCTTTGATTTTAAGCGAATATTCCTCGGTCTTTCTGTCATTGCTCTTCAAAGCCTCAAGTATCATTTTTCCGCCGATAACAGACAGAAATCCAAATACAAGCCAGTTGTCATATGTTCCGATACTTTCAGCAAAACCTCTTCCGCAAACCCAGCCCAGTAACGGCATCATTCCCTGAAACGCACCGAAAAAAAGCCCGATAACCAACGCATCGCGGAAACTAAACTTACGCATACTCAGCCCTTTGCAAACGGATGCGGCAAATGCGTCCATAGACAGTCCGACTCCTATTAAAAAAATCTCAATAACACTCATACAAATCCCCCTGTACATTTTATGCACAGGGGGACATATTATGTCTATTGGAGAATTAATTCTTCATCTCAAAGCTTTCGCCGAGCAGCGCCTTGTTTTCTTCAAGAATTGGCTGAACATACTGCGAAAGGAACTCTTCAACCTGTTTTGCACTTCTGCCTGTGAAGTTTTCAGGTTTCAGAATTGAGTCGAGTTCTTCTTTCGTAATGCCGAAAATAGGGTCGGCAAGAATTAATTCACAGAGATTGTTCTCCTTGCCGTAAACCTTAACATTCTCTCCCGCCGTCATCGAATACTCACGGATTTTTTCATGCAAATCCTGTCTGTTTCCGCCCTTTTTAACAGCCGACATCATAATATTCTCGGTCGCCATAAACGGCAGTTCCGCCATAATTCTGCGGCGGACAATCTCAGGATATACGACCAGTCCGTCCGTAACGTTAAGCATTATATTCAAAATCGCATCCGCCGCAAGGAAGCCTTCGGCAACGGAAATCCTCTTGTTCGCAGAGTCGTCAAGCGTTCTTTCAAACCATTGCGTACCAGCCGTAAACGCAGGATTAAGGCTGTTTATCATGATGTAACGCGCAATTGAAGTGATTCTCTCGCAACGCATAGGATTACGCTTATACGCCATTGCCGAAGAGCCAATTTGCTTCTTTTCACGGGGTTCTTCCATTTCCTTAAAGCTCTGGAGAATACGCATATCGTTTGAGAACTTACTCGCCGACTGTGCGATACCGCTGAGAACATCAAGAATTTGCGTATCAATCTTGCGTGAATACGTTTGCCCCGAAACGGGAACAACGCCGTCAAATCCCATTTCCTCGGCAATCAGCCTTTCAAGCTCCGTGACCTTGCCGTCGTCCCCGTCAAAAAGTTCGACAAAAGACGCCTGTGTACCTGTTGTACCCTTTGAGCCAAGAAGTTTAAGGTTTGACATTCTGTAGTCAATGTCGTTTAAATCCATGAGCAGTTCGTTAAGCCAAAGCGACGCACGTTTTCCGACGGTCGTAAGCTGTGCGGGCTGGAGGTGCGTATACGCCAGTGCGGGCAGTTCCTTGTATTCGTCAGCAAAACGGCTGAGGTTCGCAATAACGTTGAGCAGTTTGCGGCGAATTACCTGCAAAGCGTCACGCATAACAATTATATCCGTGTTATCGCAGACATAACATGAGGTTGCACCGAGGTGGATAATGCCCGCCGCTTCGGGACAGACAATACCGTATGTATGGACATGTGCCATAACGTCATGACGAACCTGCCGTTCAAATTCATCTGCGACGTCGTAGTCTATGTCGTTTATATGCGATTCAAGCGCCTCAACCTGTGCCTGCGTAACAGGCAACCCAAGTTTCATCTCGGCGCGCGCCAATGCGACCCAAAGTTTCCGCCATGTTGAAAACTTCTTGTCGGCGGAGAAAATAAACTGCATCTCCTCGCTCGCATACCGTGTACAGAAAGGGCTTTCATATGAATTTGTATTGCTCATTTTTAACTCCTTAAAATGTTTTCTTTAATTATAACATTTTTTTTGTGTCAAGTCAAGTTCTTATAAAAATCAAGCGTCTTGAAATTCCTGCCCATATGGATACAAAAATACTGTTCCGAAAATTCCGCAAGTCTTTCAGCCGTCTTGCCCGTTACTTTAAAGTTGTAAAGTCTGCTGAAATCTGCCAGCAATATGTGACGCACAGTATGCAAAAGTCCTGCGTCGCCCTCAAACGAATCACGAATTTCCTCGCCGCCTGCACATTCTCCGCAAAGGAAAAATCCGTTCTCCATAAAAAAGACAATCTTTTCAGGCTCATAATGGCCGCATTTTCTGCACATAACAATATCGGGCATCATTCCAATGTCCGAAATAAGTCGTAATTCAAAAAGACTTTTAAGGAAGTTCAAATCCCGAAGGTCTTTTTCAAGGTAATGTAAAGTATTCAAAAACAGCCTTAACACGTCATTTTTATATTCCTCCGACATTCTCGGCGTAACAGAGAAACCGACAGCGTCAGCAAAATACGAAGCAAGACTGAGCTTTTTTAAATTATTACGCAAGCCGTAAAAAATGCGGTTTGGCTCCGCACTGTTTAAGTAATATCTGTCACGCTGCTGGCGTACGCAGAATTTTGAGTAGGCAAAAAGCTGGGTCGACGAGCCTGAACTGCCAATAATTTTCCTCGCGCCTTTGACAAGAATTTCAACAATACCCCTGTCACGGGTCAGGACGTCAATGAACTTATCGGTCTCGCCGAACGCCCTTTCCCTGATGACAACGCCCTCAAAGGTCAGCATTGCGATTTTCTGTACTCCAGATAATCGCTTATTCTGCCTGTTTGGGTAAATATATTCCATTTCGCCATATTATTTTCCATAAAAAATGCCTCCATCGGTTTGTAATAATATTTTGTGTTGAACTCATTGAAATATCAATGGTTTTATTTGGCGGCAGTTAAACCGAAATTCTTTATAATACCCTCTCGGTTACGCCAGTCTTCCTTAACTTTTACCCAACATTGCAAATTAACCTTTATCTGAAAAAAATCCTCTAACTCCTGACGGGCGGCTGTTGACGCCTTTTTGAGCATTGCCCCATGCTTTCCGATAATAATTCCTTTATGCGATTCTCTCTCGCAGTAAATAATCGCTTCAATATCAAGAATATCCTTATCCTCACGTTCTTTCATGAGTTCAACACCGACGGCAATTCCGTGCGGAACTTCATCGTTCAGAAGCATAAGCAGCTTCTCCCGAATCATTTCCGCAGCAAGAACTTTTTCAGGCTGGTCGGTGAACATATCGTCGGGAAACAGGTGAGGGGAATCGGTTGCGAGCTTCATAACCTCATCAAGTATAACGCTGATTCCGTCGTTTTCCGTAACGCTGACAGGCACGACTGCATGAAAAGCGAACTGTTCCGAAAGCGTTGCGATAATCTCCATGAGCGTTGCTTTATTACGTAAAAGGTCTATCTTGTTAGGTGCGAGAATAACGGGGATTTTAGCTGCGTTGAGGTTTTCAAGCATATTAAGCTCTGTTTCCTTGAGCTTTCTCGTGCAGTCAAGCATGAAAATAACGCCGTCGATTCCGCTGACAGATTCTTTGACAGTTTTTAACATATGCGCACTAAGTTTAGTGCTTGCTTTGTGTAAACCGGGCGTATCAAAAAACACAAGCTGTGTATCGCCTATATTTTTGATGCCTGTAATACGTGTTCGGGTCGTCTGCGGCTTATCGCTGACAGAAGCAATTTTTTCACCGATAACAGCGTTAAGAAGCGACGATTTACCTGCGTTCGTCCGTCCTGCAATTGTGATAAAAGCGGTTTTTGTCATTCTTTTACTATGCCTCCGTTATAAAGGTGAGGTCTCTTGCAATCCCGAGCTTTTCAAGGACGGCTTCTTCCTTTTCACGCATAATTCTCTCCGAAAGCGGGTCGGTCTCATGGTCATACCCGAGTAGGTGAAGCATGGAATGAACAGTCAGAAATCCTATTTCACGTTCAAGGGAATGCCCGTAGAGCTGAGCCTGTTTAACGGCTGTTTCGAGAGAAATAACAACATCTCCGAGCATTGCCGAACCGCTGTCCTTATTTGTTTCGTAAACGCCGTCGGACATGAGCGGGAACGACAGAACGTCGGTAGAAGCGTCTTTGTTACGGAATTGATTGTTGAGTCTTTGGATTTCTTCATTGCTCACGAACGAAACGCTGACTTCAGCCCCCATTTCAAAGTTCTCTGTCGCAAGAACAGCCTGACAGCAGCGTCTTATGAGCAGACGGATTCCTACCGGCACTTTAACCTCTGTTTGATTGTTTTTTACAAACACCTTTAATTTTGGCATTTTTCTCAACCCTCTCTACTTTATATGAAGCTTATTTTGATTTTCATAAGCCTTGATTATACTTTGAACAAGTTTGTGACGCACAACATCTTTTTCCGTAAATTTGTGAATATAAATATCGTCTATACCTTTGAGCAGTTTTATCGCATTAACAAGCCCCGACTTCTTTTCGGGCGGTAAATCAATCTGCGTTATATCGCCTGTTATAACCATTCTGCTCTCGTTTCCGAGACGGGTCAGGAACATCTTAATCTGCTCCTGAGTAGTGTTCTGAGCTTCATCAAGAATGATAAACGCGTCGTCAAGCGTCCGTCCTCGCATATATGCAAGCGGAGCGACTTCTATAATCCCTTTCTCAAGATACCTTTTGAAAGTTTCCGCCCCGAACATATCAAAAAGAGCATCATAAAGCGGTCTGAGATAAGGGTCGACTTTTTCCTGCAAATCGCCGGGTAAAAAACCCAGCCGCTCACCCGCCTCAACGGCAGGACGGGTCAGAATAATCTTCTTGACGGTGTGCGCCTTGAACGCCTTAACAGCCATTGCAACAGCAAGATAGGTCTTTCCTGTTCCCGCGGGACCGACGCCGAAAACAACGGTGTTATCCTTTATTGCGTCGACATATGTTTTTTGCCCGACAGTTCTGGCTCGGATGACTTTCCCGTTTGACGTAAGGCAAATTCCGCCGTCTGCAAGCTCTTTTAGTTTTTCCTCCATCCCCTCGGTCACCATATCGGTGACGTACCGTACGGTCTGGTTGTTCAGGGTCTGACCGCTCATTGCCAGTTCAATTAATGCACCGACCGCCTTTTTGGCAGGTTCAACTGAACTGTCATCGCCCATTATCCGTATATAGTCGCCCCGATTAACGAGAACGACGTTGTATTCATCCTGAATTTTTCGGATGTTCTCATCAAAATTGCCGAAAAGCTGAGATATAAGCTCAAGGCTCATATAAATTACATTATTGTCAGTCATTAAAACTCCTTAATATTACACTCGCCAACTGTATCGGCGGAAATTGTTGAAACTTCGTTTAAAAAAATACAGAAAGTCACCGAAACGGACGTTTCGGAGACAGGTGCTTAAATGAAATAGGCTTACTATTTAATTATATAACTTTTTTTATGATTTGTCAATATATTTTTATGAAAAAATGCGATAAAACAGTCAAAGTTTTACAGAACGCTTTTCGAGAGCTAAAAACCGAATTTGTGCAGGGGGTTGTATAGTTTGTAACTGTTCAGTTGTTTTGATGATTTTCATTGTTTTGCACAAAAACCGGGAAGGGGTTTCGGGGACGGAGTCCCCGAGAAGCGGGACTACTGCCCCGCAACCCCGTATTTTCGGTATTGATTGCAGTTGGCAAAAAATATTTTTTGTGAATTATGCAATATACTGAATAATTACAATAGTTTCGAAATTCTCTTGACGTGTTTATCTTTATATGATATAATGAAAATAAGGTGTTAGATATGTGAACACTATTCAAATTTAGGAAGGAATTTATTACCATGAAGAAAACTCAGGGGCTTTTGACGGTGATTTCAGCTATTGCGATACAGCTTACGCTCGGAATCGCATACATTTGGAGCGTATTTCAAACGGGGATTGCCAAAAAACTTTTTAACGGAGACAACGCCAAAGCGGGACTTACCTTTTCGCTTTTACTTGCGACCCTCACCATAGGCAGCGTAATAGGCGGTAAGATTGCCGCAAAATTTTCTACGAGAACAGTCGTATTAATCGGCGGAATTATTCTGAGTGCGGGATTTTTCCTCGCCTCTTTTGTTACGGCAGACCACGCGAAGCTTTTGTGGCTGACTTACGGCGTTATGGGCGGTGTAGGAATGGGCTTTACATATTCCACGACTATCGCCTGCGCCCAGAAGTGGTATCCGCATAAAAAGGGGCTTGTTACGGGAATAATCGTTTCTGCTCTCGGTTTGGGCGGTGTAGTTTTCACTCCGATTGTAGAGAAACTTATTAAGAATTTCGGCGGCGCAGGAGTCGGCGAACTGAAGACGTTTAAGGTTTTGAGCGTGATTTTCCTGGTTGTATGTACTGTCGGCAGTTTGTTCCTGGTAAATCCTCCCGAGGGATATATGGCCGGAAATGCGACAGCAAACACGGCGGCAAAAACCTCCGCTAAAGAGGCTAAAAACTATACGCCTATAGAAATGCTTAAAACCCCGCAGTATTATCTGATGACTTTCACATTTCTTCTCGCCTGTATGGGCGGACTTATGATGATTGGTTTTGCAAAGCCTATCGCCGTCGCAAAGGGACTCGAATCAACTGCTGTTTACGGTGTTCTTGCAATCTCAATGTTTAACTCTCTCGGACGTTTACTTTGGGGAATGATTTCCGACAGACTCGGGCGAAACTCTACTATCATTGTTTTACTTTCTGGTACGGCGGTTCTTTCGCTTGCCGTCAATATGGTAAGCGGCTATTGGATTTATGCTTTAATTGCGCTTATCGGGTTCTTCTACGGCGGGCTTCTGAGTAATTTCCCGTCAATGACTGCCGACCTCTTCGGCGCAAAAGATATGGCGACCAACTACGGTTTTGTGCTTCTCGGTTTCGGAGGCGGCGCGGTTATTTCATCGCAAATCGCAGGTTACTACAAGAATGTTGCCGCAGAGACAGGCGACATCAATAAAATGTTCCCAGCGTTCATAATTGCTTCATGCTGCGCAGTGGGCGGAATTGTTATGATGCTGATTTTGAGAGCAATAAGCAAAAAGACAAGTAAGTAAACCCTTGCAATATCCACAAAAACCCGCCGATAAGGCGGGTTTTCAGATATTACAGCCAATTAAGGAACTGTATTATTTTGTAACTATTACTCCGCAACAAAACGCTTGCGTTTTGGCAGAGTAATACTGTGCGTCTTTTTCGGTTGTCTGCCGCAGGCAGACGAGAAAAAGGCACATTTGAGCAAGTAAACTCCCGAACGGCTTTGCCGTG
>Ga0209737_10001685_pt1 | contig 15705 bp, 11 predicted proteins | sample TergutCu122P3_FD_187284 | JGI IMG/M metagenome (GOLD analysis project Ga0209737, IMG submission 187284) | Cubitermes ugandensis P3 segment gut microbial communities from Kakamega Forest, Kenya - Cu122 P3 (SPAdes) (version 2) | ecosystem: Host-associated > Arthropoda: Insects > Digestive system...
CCAGCCGCAGCCAGACGTCATATTGCTCTATGCCCTCGCGGAATTTGGAAACCGGCTCGCCCGCAACCATCGTCCTCAAACTCATGGCAATGTCGGTGGCCGAAATGCCCAAGTCGGCCGCCTTGGGCCTGTCGAGTTGCACGCGGACTTCGGGCTTGACGGCCGTCAGCGAGGTGTCGACGTCCACCATGCCGGGGACTTGTCGCAGCTTCTTGGCGACTTCGGCAGAAAGCCGCGCCAACTCATTCACGTCCGGCCCGACGAGGTTGGACTGGAATTGCGAGCTGCGGCCTCCTCCCATGCCCGACAAAAAGTTGACCGAGCTGCGTACCTCCGGGAAGTTTTTGAGGACTTCGCGGACCTCCCGCATTTTGTCCTTCTGCGTCCACTTCCGCTCCTCAAGCGGCGTCAACGCCACATAAATGGTGCCCGTCGTGACGTCCTCGGCACCCGCCGTGGTGCTGCCAACCTGGGTGAGTGTCTTCGTTATGCCCTGAAGCTTGTGGAGCTCCTTCTCGACTTTGCGAAAAACGGCGTCGCTCGCCTCCAGGCTTGTCCCGCCCGGCATGCCGAGCCATACCTGGAATTCGCTCTGGTCATCCGTGGGCATGAAGTCCTTGCCCAGCCTGTCCATGATGGGCTTCATCGACGCAAGGCACAGCACAGCCGTCACCACGACAACCCACCTATGGTGCAGCGCCCAGCTGACAACCGCGCCATAGGCCTTCTCCATCCAACCATATTCATGCTCCTTCCCTATGGCCGCCTTTTGCTTTTTGCTCAGCTTCAGCATACGGGCCGAAAGCATGGGGGTGAGGGTAAAGGCGATGAGCAAAGAGACAGCAACGGAAAAGGCCACCGTCATGCCAAACTCATAGAGGTAGCGGCCGGCCATCCCCTCCATAAAAGCGATGGGCAGGAAAATGACAATCAGCGAAGTCGTCGTGGCCATAACCGCAAGCCCAATTTCTTTGAGTCCGTCAATGGCGGCCTGGAAAGCGGTTTTTCCATAGTGCTCCATGTGCCGGAAAATGTTTTCCAGCACCACAATGGCGTCGTCGATGACAATGCCCACCGCCAGCGTCAGCCCCAGCAGCGTCATGTTGTTGAGCGTAAAGTCCATCACTTTCATGATGGCAAAGGTGGCGATGAGGGAAGTGGGTATGGCAACCGCAGCAATCAGGGTGGAGCGGAGGTTGCGCATGAAAAGCAGCACGGCGAGCGAGGCCAAAACACCGCCCAGCACCAGGTGCAGCAACAACTCGTCAATGGACTTTTGGATGAAAATGGATTGGTCCGAAATGATGCTGATTTTGAAGCCGGCCGGCAGCGTCTTTTCTATTTCCTCGAGCCGCTGCTTGACGGCTTTTATGACTTGCATGGTGTTGGAGCCGGACTGTTTGACAATGTTGACGGAGACGGACTGCGCGCCACTGCCTTCGTCGCCCTGCATCCATACGCGGGCGCGCGTGCGCGGCTCCTCAATGGAGTCTTCCACTTTCCCCAAGTCGCCGATGGTTATTTGACGGCCGCCGCGCGTCGCTACCACCAGCTTTTTGAAGTCCTCCACCGTCTCGACACGGGCCAATGTCCGGAGGACTTCCTCGCGCTCGCCGCGGTCTATGCGGCCTGACGGAATTTCTATGTTTTGGGCCATCAGCGCCCCCTTCACCTGGGCGATGGGGATGCTGTAGCCCTTCAGTCTGTCGACATCGAGAATGACGTTGATGGCCCGTTTCTGGGCGCCAAGCAAGTCAACGGAGCCGACGCCGCTCACATTTTCGAGCGACTCTTTGACTTTGAGGCGGGCGACTTCGCTCACCTCTTTTATGTCGCGGTTTCCCGAGACGGCCAGCGTGAGGACAGGGAAGGCGTCGAATTCAATGCGCTGTACAATGGGCGCGTCGGTCCCCACCGGCAGGTTGCGCTGTGCAATGGCCACCTTGTCGCGCACGTCCTGCGCAGCGGCGTCGGCGGCGCGCTCCAGTTTGAACATGACGACCACAATGGAGATGCCCTCGCGGCTGTAAGAAGTCATCTCGTCGACACCCTGGATGGTGTTAATTTGCTCCTCAATGGCTTTGGTCACCTGAGATTCGACTTCCTCGGGTGAGGCGCCGCGCAGAACAGTCATAACTACCACCACGGGGACTTCGACTTTGGGCATCAAGTCAATGCCGAGGCCTCGAAGACTGAAGCCTCCGAGCACCAGCAACAACACCGTCACCATCGTCGCCAACACCGGCCGACGGATAAAAATGGTTAGCGCGTTCATTGTCCGTTCGCCTGTCGAATGGAAATGTGAGCGCCGTCAAAGAGGGCTTCGACGTTGGAAGCTGCAATGGACTCGCCTCCGGACAGCCCCTTGCTTATCAGCGCGTTCCCCTGGTGCCGGCCCGCCAATTCAACAGGCTGCTCCTTGGCTATTCCGTCCGCTACAATGAAAACCCGGGGATTGCCGGCAAGCATCGCCACCGCCCCCTCGGGGACGGCCACAAACTGGCTTTTGGCGTCGGTTTGCAGGGTGGCCCGCGCAAAAATGCCCGGTTTGACAGAGCCGTCGGCGTTGTCTATGCGCGCTTCGACGGCAAAGGAGCGGGTTTCCGCAGAAACAGCCGGGCTGATGCGCACCACCGTTCCCTGGAGGGTGCGGCTGCCCAGCGCTTCGCTGGTGACTTCGACGGCGTCCGAAAGCTTGAGGGCGCCCGCGAAACGCTCTGGGACGTCCACACGCAGTTTGAGCAGGTCCGTCCTTACCAGTGTGAAGGCGGGCGTGCCTGTCCTCACATACTCGCCAGCGTTCACCATGCGCTTGGAAACCCATCCGTTGATGGGTGCATAGAGGGTGGTGTCCCTGTGCTGTTTGAGTGTCAAGTCGGCGTTGGCCTTCGCCCTGTCGGCGCTGGCGCGGGCAAGCCCCAAGCGCCGCTGTGCCTCGTCGAATTGCTGACGGGTCGCCATGTCCTTGCCCACAAGCGACTCAATGCGCTTGAAGTCGGCCTCGGCCGCCTGGAGCTCGACGGCTGCGGCTTGCAACTCGACGGCGGCCTGCGCCCTGCGCAACTCGTAGACTTCAGGTGCCACGCGCGCGAGTACGCTGCCCTTTTTGACTTGGTCTCCCAAGTCGACGCGCAAGTCAATGAGGCGCCCTTCGGCCTCGAGGGAGACGGTGGCCTCCTCCCATGCCATCAGCGTCCCGGTGACGTCTATTTTGCGGGCTATTTCCTCGCTCGCGGCGAGGGCGACAGAAACCTGCAGCACCGCAGGAGCTTTGCTTGCCACCGTCTTGGCCTCACCCTCCTTGCAGCCCATTGCTGTCGCCAGAATTGCCCCTCCACAGATCACTAAAATTGTGCGAACCATCTTCTTCTCCTAAGTTACAAAATTTCCCATGGCTTTCATGAAACGTGCGCGTGCGGTTTCCAAGTCGAACTCGGCCTGAATGCGCCCCAGCTGCGCCTGGACGACAAGGGTTTGCGCGTCGGTCAGCTCGACAATTCCTCCGGCGCCCGCCTCATAGCGTCCTTCGGCCAACTGGAGCGTCTCCAGGGCGGTGGTGACGAGTGCTGCAGCCGGCTCAAGCCGCTCTTGCGCTTCCTGCAGCGCGAGCGCCGCGGATTCGACTTCGGCGCGGATGCCGAGGATGAGGTTTTCGTGGCTGGCCCTGAGTGCGTGGACGTTGGCCTGTGCCTCGCGCGAGGCGGCTTTGACGGGGATGGGCACCAGCATATTCCAGTTAAGGGAGAGGCCGACAAAGTAGTTGTAGGGGAGGGAGCTAAATGTATATCCCTGGTAGCTCAGCCCCGCCTGGAGGGCCAGGTTTGGGTAGTAGCCGGAGCGTATGCTGGAAACCCCCGCCTCGCCCGCCTCAATGCGGGCCCCCAGTGCGCGCAACTCAGCGCGCCGCGAGAGTGCCTCTTCAATCAGCGCCGGAATGTCGCTCAGCTCCGGCAGGGGTGTGGCGCCAGGCCGCGCAAGCAACACGCCTTCGAGCGCGTCGCCGCCCATGAGGGTTGCCAGGTTGACGCGGGTGATTTTCTGGCCGTTTCTGGCCCGCGACAGGTTGACTTGGGCTGCGACAAAATCCGCCTGGGCGCGCGTCAGATCTATGCGTTGTCGGGTGCCCACGTCGACTTGGGCCTTGGCGACTTCCAGGTGTTTGGTCCTCTGGCGCAAAGTCTCCTCCGAGACGCGGACCGTCTCATCGGCAGCCAGCACGAGGTAGTAGGCAACCACCGTATTGAGTTTCATCTGCTCGCGCGCGGTGGTGAAGTCTTCGCTGGCGGCGACATGCAGCTGTTTGGCTGCCTTCATGCCTCCGGTGGTTTTGCCGAAGTCCCACAGTGTCTGGTTGAGGGTGAGGCCTGCCGAGAGGTTGTCATAGGTGTCCGGCTCTTTGCGCCCCATGAGTGCGCCCAGCGAGCCCATGCCGGGTGGCAAGGCCGAGAGGTTGAGATAGGGCGGTGCCGCCGAATTCATGGTGCTGCGCCTATAACCCACGCTCAGGAGCAGTTGCGGCAAAAACCCAGTCCAGGACTGGTCGACTTTGGCCTCAGCGGCCAGCACATTCTGCCGTCCCGCAGCCAGCGAGGGATTGGCCGCCATGGCCTTCTCTATCGCCTGCTCGAGGGTTAACACCGGTGAAGCGGCCACATGGCTTGCGGGCGCCTGTGCGAATGCAAGCGTGGGCAACAAAAGCAGGACAGCGGCCAGCGTCTTCATGGCTCACCTGCCTGTGTGGCGCAGCGCTGTTGGGGGAGACTGGCGAGCTCCAAAATGAGCTCTTCGACGATTAAGGCGAGGCGACACCTCAGCTCGGCAGAGAGTGCGCGCGTCAGGACGCTCAGCCGTGCAATTTGAGCTTCCCTAAGCTGAGCATGGAGCTTGCTTCCCTGGGTGCTCAGGGCAATTTTTTTCTGGCGGCGGTCGACGTTGTTTTCGGTCCGCGTCACGTAGCCCATTGTCAGGAGACGGTCGACCATGTGGCTGGTTGCGGGGGCGGAGAGGCAGACTTTGTCGGCGATTTCTCGGAGCGACACGGTGCCGCAAAAACCGATGAAGTGGATGGCCATGACTTGGGCGACCGTCAGGCCGCTCTCATTCATGAGCGTCAACAGCCCCTCGTGGGTGTTGTTTTCGGCGTCGGAGAGGATGCAGAACAACTCGCCGATGCGCGAGGCGAGAGCCTCGGGCGTCGGCGTGTCATGCAAGCACTTTTGAGTTGCGTTCATTTTGCGATGGTCTCCCAAGGGTGCGTGCATATAAAACCTTTCAGCATTTTCGTCTCCACGAATAAATTCTGCTTCGACTTATTCCATGCGTCAGACTATGTCAATATTAAAAATATTTCGTAATAAAAAAGTTTCCATGCGGGAGAAGGTTTTGCCTCAACGCAGGGAGTTTGCGGGTGCCACCGAGGCGAAAAAGCTTGAATGGATTCAGGGTTGATTTTGTATCCGTTTTATAGAGGCGTCAGAAGATATGTCGATAAAACAAGAAAATATCGACACGTTTTGTCGATATGTTGATGCCGTCAACATATGGGCTCAAGGTGTCGCCTCAACAGCTTTGTGGACAGGCCTTAAAGCGCTTGCAAGCACTGAATGAAGGCCGCAAGTGCGCCCTCCTGCACATGCGGTTTTTTTTGCTTGGGTGGGTGCAGAAGGGGTGTGCTATTTGTTAGGAGAAGAAACGAGGTTGGCAAAAAACCGCTGGGGAAGGCAACAAAAACAATGGCCAACCAAGCACCTGGTATTTATTGAATAATTTTCAAATTCGCGTCCCCGCCCTGGTATGGAATAAAGCTGTTGTTGTCACGTGTCAGCAACAGCATGAGTTTAGGGTGAATGAACAATTTTTCTCGGCCGGTAGACAGCTCCTTCAGCACGCCCTTGTCGACCAAGTGCTTGAGAAAACGCGAAGCCGTTTGACGTTGGGCGATACCTTTTTCAATCAGGTTTGAAATTCGGCAATAGGGTTGCTCGAAGAGGGTGTCAATCAACTCTCTGCTGTAGATTTTGGGCAAACATGTGCGTACGTAGTCGACGGTATGCTCGGCCAGATGGCGGATAGCGCCTATTTTGTGCGTTGTCCAGTGGGCAGTTTCCTCAATGGCTTGCAACATAAACAACAGCCATGCTTCCCAGGCATGATGACGAGTCACATCTGCAAGCAGCTGATAATATTCGGATTTATTTTTAATAATGTGGCGACTTAAATAAAGAATTGGCAAAGTCAGCAAGTTTTCTTGGATTAAATAAAGAATGTTAAGAATTCGCCCCGTACGTCCATTGCCGTCCGTAAACGGGTGAATAGCCTCAAACTGGTAGTGCCCAACGGCCATGCGAACAAGCGGATCTATATCTGTTTGGTTGTGGAGAAAAGACTCCCAGTTGCCAAGTAAGTCACGCAAGCGACTTTCGCCTTCGGGTGGTGTATAAATAATAGCACCCGTACTGTCGTTGATAAGCTGAGTGCCGGGCGAGCGCCGGATGCCCATGTCAACATTCCTCAAAGTCTGACAAATGCGGACAGCCGTTGCGGTGCATAATGGACGTTCTCGCAGACTTATAAACCCCAGATGCAGAGCAGAGCGGTAGCGCAAAGCCTCCTTGGTTGCTGGGTCTGCCGGCGCATCATTTTGCGCATGCTGAAAAAGCAAGTCTGCGGTTGTCACAATGTTTTCAATTGCAGAGCTGTCTTGTGCCTCCAGCATGGGAATTGTGTTTATCAACATCGCCTGGTTAGGAATGAGCTCGGCTGCTTGCTTGAGCTGTGCCAATGCGGCGCGGGCTTCAATACAGCGTTTGAGGACATTCTTGGTCTCCAGCTCCACCTTTGGAGGGAGCCATGGCAAGTCATTGTAGGGAATTTGCGGGTGCCACGGAGGCAAAAAAGCATCACTCATATTCTTGAAGGGATTCGGGTTAACAAGCGTTGATTTTGTATCCGTTTTATAGAGATGTCAAAAGATATGTCGATAAAACAAGAAAATATCGACACGTTTTGTTGATATGTTGATGCCGTCAACATATGGGCTCAAGGTGTCGATAAAACAGCAGATACCAACATGCCTTGCCGCCGCTATGGGCTCAGGCTGATTTTGACAAAACCGCGAAGGCCCCGTTGGGGATTTGAGGGCACCACCGAGAGGATGCTCAACGTGCATGGACTCAAGCTGAGTTTGTCACCCGCTTTCACACAATGGGACTGGATGAGCTCCGGCTCTGTGCAAGGTTTTGCATGCTCCACAGGCCATATGTCCAACGTGGCTGTGGAGGTGTTGATGTCGAGCACTTCTAGGGTATAACCGTGCAGGGCATGGCCCGCCTTGTCATAGGCCGCAATTTCCACCTCGGCACCCAGCGGGACGGCCAAAGCATCGGGGCGGAGTTGAATCCCCTCCAGGCTGATGGGGGTGGAGTCGATGGTGACATGGCCCCTGGAGGCGCCAAATCCCCCGGGGGAGGGGGCGGCCTGGACGTCGACGATGCGATAAAAATTTTCGTTGATGGGCACAATGTCGCCGCAGCGTACCCGCATTTGCAAAGCCAGCGCATAGGGCCCCTTCTTCCCGCAGGGCGGTAGGAAGAGGCTCCCTTCTCCCTTGAGAATAACGCCGACGCCTATGTCGCTTTTTCCAAAGGGCGTCCTCAGGCTTTGGACCAGACGAACCCGCGTATACTCTGGTTGTTTGTCTTGTGTCATGGCGCCTCCGTTGTGAGCTTGCGGCAAGTCATGGCAACTCGCAGACATAGAAGTAGGGGACCAACTTGCTCACCCGGCTCAGGGGAATCGGCTTGGGGTGGGAAAAACCCCACGGGTTGTGGAGTATCAGAAAATGCTGGCCCTTGTCATCGGTTTTCAAGTCCATGACGGCATAGGCATGCGGCTGCACAAGCTTGAAGGGTTTCAAATTTTCTTCATTCCCATGGGCGGTTTGCACCACCATCGGCCGCTTGGCGGCGAGGTGTCTTCTGAAGTCGGCTTCGGAGACGCTGGAGGTGCGGACTCCGGGCGACTTGATTCCCGTCAGATCATACAGCGTCTCGCTGGGAAACTCGCCCTCATCAACCACCCCATAGGAGCCTTTATATTTGGCATAGGCTTTTTCCAACACCAAGGTCCACACTTCTTTGGCCCCGTCCTTTTCGTCCCCCGAAGGGTCGCTCTTTAAGTCACTGGAAGGCAAAGTCAAATCGACGGTGACTTCGACGGGCTCCGTCTTTTCCGTCCCGCTCGCGTCGGTGACTTTGCGATGAAAAGTCACCGTATACGTGCCATCCTGGTTGTCGCGAATCATCTTCTTTATCAACTCAGGGCGGGTGTGAGCCAGCGCGACCGTCGACGCCAGAAAAGCGCAATTGCCGAGCCCGCTCTGTTGAATGTCGTTGATATCAATCTCGTCTGCGTCATGAACCAGCGTGCCGTCCGCATTCAGAATGCCGGCGGCTTGAAGCCCCGCATCTTCCCGGGCCCACGCGTTATAGCGTTGGCCGGCCAGCAGCACCACCACCTGCTCCTTCATGTTTTCTGGAAACCTCAAACGATTTAAAATGGAATGAAAGGACACATAGTCCTCGTCGAACTTCTTCAGCCCTTCTCTCATGTGCGCTTCGAGTTTCTTTTTTTCTTCCTCCTGCTTCTCTAACTTCAACTCCAGGGCGCGGGCTTCAGCGGCTTTTCCGGGTTGTTTTTTCAACTGCTCGAGCTGCTTCCTGCCTTCTTCCATTTCTGATTTGAGATCGTTGAGTTTCTCCCTGAAGGCCTTCTCGTTAAAGCTGCGGATGAAGCTGCGCACTTCATCCTTGTCCCCCTTGTCAAGCAAGTCCTGAGGCACATAGGGGTTGTGATAGATGCCCGAAACATAGAGCGCTGTCTTCCCCTGGATTTTTTCGCCTGAAGAGCCGCCATAGAAAACCCACTCGTTGTATGTCTGGCCTGCGGCTTTCATAGCCGCCTTCGCGTCTTCCGGCTCGGAAGAGCGAAGGGCGCTGGCATATGCATCGTCGAAGATTTTCAACCCATCCCGGATTTTCTTGTCACGCTCATCGATCAGCCTGTTCTCTTGGCCTGTCAGAACGCCTATCTCATTAGTAAAACTAGTGATTTGAATGGCTCCGCCCAGTCTTTTGAGCGAAGCGTCGAGCTGTCTGAGTAGGGCAATTTTTTGGGTGCACGCGTCTATTTCCTTCTTGTAGGCTGCTTCGATGAAACTTTTGACGAAGGCATGCACTTCAGCCGGGACATTCTTGTCAAGCAGCTCTTCGGTCAAATAGGGGGGGAACTTTCCTTCCTGGTGTCGTATGTTGCTTTCTTCGCGGCGCGCTGAAGAAGGAGGAACCACATTTGTGAGTGCTGCTATCTCACTCAAAGTCTTCGGGGCGGCGGGCGTTGTTTCCTCCTTTGGGGCCTGGGCGGGGGGTTCCGTCGTGGGTTCCGGCGCATGCAGGGCGTGCTGGGCGGCGGCATCCGCTTCGCGTTCCAACGCGTCATCCGCGGCGCCGACTTCCAGGCGCGGCTGTACACCGGCGCGCAGCAAGGCCTTCCGCAGTTGCCTTTGGCAGGCCAAAGCATTCGGCACCGGCATGCCTTTGCCGCTGGCCACAGCGCGGGTTTTGGTTTCAGCGTGGGTTTTCATAGGAAAAGGGCTTTGTCAGAGAAGACTTGCTTTATATACCAAGCTACAAAGAATGACAATTCGCAAGACAAGATGCGAGGAGAGGTTTGTCCGCCGGACAAACCTCTCAGGCGTGGCCAAAGCCACGTCGAAGACGGCCGAAGGAGGAAGCACATAAGAAAAGAGGCCGATTGTGTGGGGCGCAGCAGATCATTTCAAACCTAATCCGGTCTGGACTGCTGCACCTGCGTCTCACTTTTGACGGGGGTTTTGGAAGTTAAGCAGAAAATTCCAAAAAAAATAACCAAATATTTCAAAAGTTTTCTGCAGAGCTTGCATTTTTTTTCGTCACCTCAGCAACTTTGTAGATGCAAGACAGATAATGTAAGTGTAGAACGTAGTTGAGGGGGAATAAACCAAAAAATCAGTCTGTTGTAACCCATTTGCTGCAAGTTGGCGCGCTGTTTCTATAGCGTTGCTGGCTTGTGGAAAATGGCCTGGAGTGCAAACGGCGTCGCCGATGGGGGGAATTTGTATTTATTATCGTTTTATTCACTAACATTTCATTTCAAAAGAAAGAAGGCGTTTCACATGAAAAGCTTTAATCGTCAGAAGTATGTCTTTGTAGCGTTGTTAAGTGTTGGATTTGTGTTTTCGTCTGGCTGCGGGGACGAGGAGACGGCGGAATTTTTGGCAACCGTCAGCTCAGCTGATTCTGCATCGAAGGAAGCTGCGGAGTCGGCGGCAGCGACCGAAGAGGAAGAAGCCGATGAGGAGGATTTGGGGCTTCCCGAAGAGGGCGAAGAAGTCAAGGACTGGGAGGGGCTAGAGGAGGGAGATTCGCCGATGATGGCGTTTGCATCGTCCACTCCATCTTTCCCGTCCTTGTCCAGCACTGGTTATGCTGCGGGCTATTGCCGTTCCACGGCCAATAACACCTCTGTATACATGGATACGTCACTCGATCCAAAGAAACGAGGCACGTCTTCACCATTAAAGCAATACAATGCAACTATTTATGCCTCGGATGAAGTGTATTTTTATTCGATTAACACCACATGGGCATATATCTCTTATCCAGTTGGCAGCGGCCGAAGCTATGGCTATATCCGTACCTCCGACTGCTTTTCCGCTTATTATGGAGAAAATTTCACATCCAAAGCCGGGGTGGATGTTTATCGCCGCCCCTATGGAGCCAGCTATGGCAAGATTTATGTTGGGGACTCGGTGAAAACTGTTGGCACGGAAAGCGGCTATTATCAAGTGTTTTATCCAGCAAAATCCGGCAACAGGGCCTGGAAAGTCGGCTATGTCACGACGTCAGCCTACAATTCCATGAAGGGCGGCAGTACAACACGTTACGAGTTACTTACGCAAGCTCAAGTCTTCGCTGCTTTCGGCGGAACCCGGCGAACCGTGACGGTGACAGACTTGAACTCAGGAAAAACCTTTAATATTTCTTGGGGGTCTTCGTCGAATTATCATACAGACTGGTCGCCTTCAACCAAGGCAGATGTTGATATTATTAAAAGCATCCTCCCAGGCGGAAACTGGTCGTGGGATCCCCGCCCTGCTGTTGTCACCATCAACAACAGGCGTATCGCTTGCGGCATTCACTTCCGCCCCCATGGAGAGAATTTTTCACCAGGCAATGGCTTGACTTCTCAAAGTAATACAAAACCGGCAACGGGCGACTGGCCCATCGGCGGACATATGTGTATGTATTACGGCGATTCAGCTCCCAATGGCACTGATTGGGATAAAAGGATGAACGCTGCAGCAAAGACAGCCGCTACTCGGTAAAAAGTCCGGCGGGCGAAGCGGAGTGTATATGTGTCTGCGCTTCGTCCCCCTCTGTCACCCCAACCTACCGTCCTTGCGAGGTGCGCCAGCGACGAAGCAATCCAGGAGTGCAAAGCTTTGCTGACGAGGAACTGCTTCGCCTGCAGCTCGCTTTTAACGGGGGTTTCGGAAGTTAAACGGAGAATTACAAAAAAACAACCTAAATATTTTAAAAGTTTTCTGCAGAGCTTGCATTTTCTTTCACTGCCTTAGCAACTTTGTAGATGCAAGTCGGATAATATAAGTGTAGAACGTAGTTGAGGGGGAATAAACCAAAAAATCAGTCTGTTGTAATCCATTCGCTGCAAGTCAGCTCGCTGCTTTTGTTGCGTTGTTGGCTTGTGGAAAATGGCCTGAAGTGCAAACGGCGTCGCTGATGGGGGGAATTTGTATTTATTAACGTCGTATTCACTAACATTTTGTTTCAAAAGAAAGAAGGCGTTTCACATGAAAAGCTTTAATCGTCAGAAGTATGTCTTTGTGGCGTTGTTAAGTTTTGGATTTGTATTTGCGTCTGGTTGTGAGGATGAGGAGGCAGCAGAATTTTTGGCAAACATCAACTCCGCCGCCGCTGCGGCAGAAGAAACCGCGGAGCCTGTGGTGGCGCCTGATGAAGACCCGGCAGCCAACGAAGAGGCCGAGGACGGGGAGGCTGAGGACGGAGAAGAAACCGAGGATTTAGAAGAAGGGGAAGAGCCGACGATGGCAGCGGCGGCCACCCGTTATCCAGAGTTTCCAGACATGGTCGGCCTCAGTTCCTATTCAGCTGGCTACTGCCGCTCCACCGCCGACGACACCCCTGTATATACCACTTCTAGTTTGACTACTCGACTGGGAACCATTTATGCCTCAGATGAAGTTTATGTCTACAACATCAACACCTACGTCTCTAAGCCGTATGCCGAGCTTACTTATCCGGTCGGAAGCTCCAGAAAGAGGGGATATATCCACTTAGACAAATTAACCGCCGCCAATTACAGCGAAACAATCAGCCCAGCTAAAGCGGCAGTGACAGTCTATCGTCGTCCCGGTGGAGCAGTCTATGGGAGCATTGCGCAATGGGACAATGTAATGACAGTCGCCTTGGTCAGCGGCTATTACCAAGTGTTTTATAATGCACGAGCCGGCTCGCGGGGCTGGAAGATTGGCTATGTCACCCAGGCGGACTATAATAAGATAAAAGGCTCAATAAACCCATTTCCACCAGGCTATTGCCCCTATTCCGAACCCACCGTAACTCTACAGAGAGGCAGCAAGGGTACTGGTGTACAATGGGTTCAATGCAAGCTCAACTACCATGGAGCAAGTCCACAATTGATTGCAGATGGAGATTTCGGACTGAACACACATAATGCGGTTGTCGCCTTCCAGAAGAAAAAAGGCCTTTCGCCTGTTGATGGCATTGTCGGCCCTGTGACCAGAGCATACCTGAGATAGTGTTAGCCATGAGACAGCGTTAGGGAGGAAGTCCGGGGTTTCTCCCGGGCTTTCTTTTTGTTGGGCGTTAAGGAAAGAAAAAACACCACCCACAAAAAAACACTTTCCCCAAACCTCCGAAGAATGCTATGTCTCCTCCCGCTGCAAGAGTTTTGTAGCTGGGTCTGGTAAGCCCATTAGGTTTGTCGTTGAACGAGAAGTGCTTCCTGCAGTGCCCGGTGGCCTGAGGTTTCTCGTTGAAGTGCCCCAGGTAACTGGTGGCCTAAATGGGGGCCTTTATGGCCGCCGGTTTTTCGACAAATCTACCGGTCTTACCAGCTCGTTTGGGCCACCATTCTTGGCTCCAAGCGACATTGCCTGGCTCCCTTCCCCTGCAGCCTGGGAGGCTGGACATGTGCGAAGAAAAACTGAATGAAGGGAGTGGTCTCACTCAAGGCGAATGCCTGACACTCTATGCAACCTATAAGTTGCTGGATTGTCTGCAGGAAGCGCATTTCCCGGAGGCTGCCATTGTGCGCAGTCAACTCTATGTCTTCATTGGGCTGCCACCTGGCGGCGCCTTGCAGTTGCACGACATTTTTGCCATGCTCGTCGAAGCCATCCAAAAGCATGGGTGCACAAAGCAGCACTTGGCGGCTCTTGTCGAAATGCTGAACGAGGCCATCGCCGAAGCCCCGGCCCCGGCCACAAACCTGCCGCCACCGTGGTGGTGCCTCGAAGACACTATCCCCTATGGCCAACCCCCGCCCCTGGAAGAGCCTGCCCCACCGGAATTCGAGACGCCAAGGAGCAACCATGGACGGTGAAAGAAAAGAGCTGGCAGAAATAAAAGCCCTGGTGCTGGCGCTTGCAACTGCTCTGACGGGGCTTCTGGCCACGCTCAGCAACATATTCAAAACCATGGCTCTTGTATTTTCCGTTGTGCTGCTTGCCTTGCTTGCCACGCTCGCTTGGTTCATGTTTTTTTAGGCGGCGTGGGCGGTCCTCCCACCGACATGTTGCTTGCCGCGCCCCTCTTCATTCCAAGACAATTTTGCGGATACGGTGGTTGCCGGTGTCTGCCACATAGAGGTTGCCCGACCTGTCGATGGTCATTCCGGTAGGTCTATTAAATCGTACTGTCGCCCCCGAGCCATCGTCAGGGCCACTCTGTCTACAACTGCCGGCAAAGGTGCTGACATCTCCGGCTTGTGTAATTTTACGAATGCAGTGGTTTCCCGTATCCGCCACATAGAGGTTGCCAGCCTTATCTATCGCAGCGAAATGAGGAGCGTTAAACCGTGCAGGCTCACTAGGGCTGTCGGCAAAGCCCCCGTCATAGGCTGGCGCACAACTCCCAGCAAAGGTGCTGACAACGCCACCCAGTGCAATTTTTCGTATACAGTGGTTGTCTCTATCCACCACATAGAAGTTGCCCTCCGTGTCTATGGTGAGCCCATAAGGGTTATTAAATTGTACAGGCAGTCTGGCACCAATGGTAGGTGGCACCCCCTTATCGCTTCCGGCAAAGGTGCTGAAAAATAAAGGTGATCGTGTTATTCTGAGAATGCGATGATTCGATCTATCTGCCACATAGAAATTGCCTAACGCGTCGATGGCAATGCCGGAAGGATCGTTCAAGTATGCCAGATCATAGCTGCGATCCCACTCACCAACAAAGGTGCTCACCTCCCTCTCACTCGACGGTTTTATTTCACGAATAGAGTTGTTGGAAGAATCCGTCACATAGAGGTTGCCAGACGAGGCATGGATGGCGATGTCGGTGGGATGAGAAAACCGTGCGCTCGTTCCATTCTTGTCTTCATTGCCTTGCACACTTCCGGCAAAGGTGCTGACATCTCCCTGCGACGAAATGATTCGGATGCGGTGGTTGCCGCTGTCCGCCACATAGAGATTGCCGGCCCTATCCATGGTGAGACCCTGCGGATTGGCAAATCGCGCCTCGCTTCCAGGGCCGTTGTCAACACCGCGCACGCCACTTCCAGCAAAAGTGCTCACAACAACCGTCGGCAAATAAGTGAAGGTGTCGCCTGAGGTGGCAGTTCTATCGCCTATCGTCACCTGCACAGGGCCGGAGCAGTCCATGTTTTTTGGCACTTGAATTCTGAGCTCGCTCGAACTGGCAGAAACAACTTCTGCTGGGACACCGTTCAGCGTAACGCTGTTTTCCGAATGGACAGCACTGAAGCCTTTCCCTTGAATGTGAAGCTCGGCGCTATGGGGGGCCTCATGTGGGCTGAAGCTGCTGATGACAAGTCCGGCAGCAACTTTGTCACCAGGCTCGCCACCCAGCTCATCAACAGACCCACTGCCAGGCTCGTCAACAGACTCGCCAGGGGGCACCGGTTTCTTGCGGGTGCACACCCCACTGTCGCCCGGTTTTGGGTTTTCACCAGCATAACAATGGCTGTCCGGATGCAAAGAATGGCAGTCAGCGTCTGTTTTGCATATGCCCAAAATGCTACAACCAGACGCCAACAACAGCAAGGCCAAGACTTGAACAAATTTTTGCGTTCTCATGGATTCCCCCTTCAAAAATGTTGTGCGCCTATGGCCGTTCGTCCGACATGCTCGCTGCTTCCCCCCCCTTACTTCCAGCGATAGGCTTCCATCTTCATAGCATGGAATTATTGTGGGTGGCTAAGTGTTTTTTTCTCATTTTTTCTAGACCGGATTAGGTTTGAATTGATTCGCCATTGACGTCGTCCCTGCGCTTCTTTCCGTCGTCCCTGCGAAAGCAGGGATCCAGAAGTGCAGTCGGAAAATCATTGACTTTGTTGACTTTAACCCCGCAGTTCTGGATTCCC
>Ga0209737_10001686_pt1 | contig 15704 bp, 19 predicted proteins | sample TergutCu122P3_FD_187284 | JGI IMG/M metagenome (GOLD analysis project Ga0209737, IMG submission 187284) | Cubitermes ugandensis P3 segment gut microbial communities from Kakamega Forest, Kenya - Cu122 P3 (SPAdes) (version 2) | ecosystem: Host-associated > Arthropoda: Insects > Digestive system...
TGTGGGAAGTGCGTTTATAAATATCCTCAAAGCCAATGCTCAAAACTTTTCTGCTACTCTTGTAGAGCTTCAAGGTGTTACTGCCGAGTTAAAATCTGCAACGCGTCTCTAAATTTTCTTTTCTTTTTGGATAAGTTTTATAGTTGGTTATGTCTTTCTATGTGCGGCGATGGATCTTAGGCGGTGGGTTAGGGGTCCATTGTACCGTAAATCCCCTACATGACGGGCCGACATCTACGGCTGAGGCGTCAAAGGCCGCTTGGATCTTCATTTCCGAACCAGTGACTATCCGTCCTTTGGGGCTGGCGGTCAACGGGCGGTTTCCGTAGGGGAACTGTTTCGTTGTTTAGCAGGCGAACCCGGCTAGGCTCGGGAGAGAGCAACCTAAGTTTGGACGTTATGCGCTCAAAGGGGTGCGGGTAAGAGTGTAGGGTTTGAGGTATTCAGACGGAGTCTGGGCGACAAACCGGAGTGGTCCATCGCTATTTCTTGTTTCTGATTATGTATAGTGGGTTAACTTAACAATTAGATACCGCAAAACGGGTGTATACTGCATCTTGCAGGTTTTCACATTTAGACATCAAATCCGGCAAAGCCCACTTCATATTTGTCCATTTGTGTTCAATTCTGTTAAAATCAGGCGAATACGCGGGCAAAAACACCAAAAACACACCCGCAACGGCCGCCAAAGCATACAACTGACGCCTGCGATGAAACCGTGCATTATCCAAAAATACAACCATTCCACGAACAACCCTGGGCAAAAAACGCGTCTCAAACCCCCACTCAAAAAACGTTTCATCCGTAGAATGCTCATAACAAAAAGCAGCCACCACCCACCACAATAAGTCCGCCCACAACATTTAAGCGATGAAATCTTTCAACATCTATGTATTCGATGCGTTTTCCTCTTTGTGCATAACCGTATTCGCGTACCCTGTCTTTTTTTATCCCGCATTCGTTAACATAGGTGTGGTTTGCATCGGGGATTTTGGATAGAAGATCTGGAAAGTTTTGTCTTTTGGTGGGGATTTTTCGCTGTAGGTGAATTGATTTTTTTACGTGTGATTTTTAGGGTTTTTAGTTTTTTGCAGATGGCGGGTGTGGTGCAGTTGAATTGTTTGGCTGTTTTTAGGTAGGTGTCGGTGTGTTCTTTTAGGTGTTGTTTGAGTTTTTGGTGTCTATTTTTCTTTTTTTTTGTGTGGGTCGTGTTTTTTTGGCTGTGAGTTGGGTGTTTGTTGTTTTTGGTTTTTCTAGTTGTAGTAGGTTTTGGGGTTGTTGTTGAAGGTTTTGCAGACTTGTTTTTTTGTGTCTGTTTTGTTTGTGGGTGTTTGTTGTTTCTCTGAAATCTATGTTATGTGTCATAATAAACAATAAAATATATATCTAAAACTTAGATTAATCGACAATACAACAAAATCAAAGGGACAGGATTTGGTTTAGCGGAGGTGAAAAAACTCGTTGAAGCCTTGGGTGGAAATGTTTGTTTTGAAGCTCGGGTGGGGCAAGGCGCAACGTTTACTGTTGAGCTTCACCTGAGTTCCAATCCTACTCTAAGCTGATTTTTTCACCGGTTACAATGTAGACTGTGGCTTCACAGGCATAAACTGCATGGTCTGCTATGCGTTCAAAGTATCGCGTAACCAATACACTTGCGGCAATGCATTTATTTTTGGTTTCTTCTTGACTGGTTAGTTTGTTGATAAAAGTCTCATACATCCTGTCGATTTCGCGTTCTATTGGTGAGATGGTTTTGGCGAGATTTGTATCGTGTTTGCGAAGTGCGTCTATGCTGATTTTAACCATAGAAAGTATTTTGTTGCCCATATCTGCAAGGTAGTCTTGTATCCAAGTTTCGCAGGGCTCTAGGCCGTGTAGGTGATGAGTTATGTTGGATATGTCTAGTGCGTATCTGCTATAGCGGGAAAAGTCGTTGCTGATTTTCATTTGGGATTTGATGGTTCGCAGATCTGAGGCGACTGGTTGGAAGCGGGCGATTAATTCAAATGTTTTGTCTTCCACTTTTCCTGCCATGGCGACAATGACATCTGACATTTCTTTTACCTGTGGTTGTACGTTTTTGTCATCGAAGTAGCCGTGTATGGCTACTGTTAGAGCTTCCTGGGCTAATTCACCCATGCGCAGTAACAGTACTGATTGTTCTTCTAGTCCTTGGTCGATTATTCTACTCATGGCTTTTCTATCCGAATTCTCCAGTTATATATCTCTCTGTTAATTGATTCTCTGGTGACTCAAAAATGTTGTTGGTCGCTCCAAATTCTATGAGGTTGCCCAGATACATAAAGGCAGTATAGTCTGAGACGCGGGATGCTTGTTGCATGTTGTGGGTGACAATGGCTACTGTATAGTTCTTCTTTAACTCAACAACCAGCCGCTCGATTTTGGCAGACGCAATAGGATCCAAAGCTGAAGTAGGCTCATCCATCAAGATCACTTCAGGTTTTAGTGCAATTGCTCGTGCAATACATAGTCTCTGCTGTTGCCCGCCCGATATACTGGTACCGGGTTTTTTTAAATCATCTTTAACTTCATCCCAAAGTGTGGCTTGTTGTAAACTCTGTTTAACTATTTCATCGAGGTTTTTGTTTTTGTGGGCGCCGGTTAATTTTAGACCTGCTGCAACGTTATCATAGATTGACATAGTGGGGAAGGGGTTAGGTTTTTGGAAAACCATGCCGACTCGACGACGAATCATCACTGGGTCTACAGCTGGGTCATAGATGTTTTGGCCATCAAGAAGTATTTGACCTGATAGTTTGGCGGTGGGTGCTAATTCATGCATTCTGTTGAGGGTGCGAATAAACGTAGATTTTCCACATCCCGAGGGTCCAATGATGGCTGTGACCGTGTTTGCTTTTATTGAGATGTTTATGTCTTTTAAAGCCTGTTTAGTGCCAAACCAAGCGTTTAATCCTACACTTTGCATTTTTATGTTATCCATTTTTTCACCTTGTCCCTTTGTTTCGGCCTCTGCTGGCTACTAATCTAACGCTTATGTTAAGGGCTAAAACTATTAAAATCAACACTAAAGCTGCACCCCAGGCTTGTGTCTGTTCTACTTGAAGATGTGAATGAGAACTTCGATAGATGCGCAGAGGTAATGCATCCATTGGCTCGTTTAGGCCTTGGAAGAAGTAAGAGTTGCCAAAGATTGTAAGCAGGATGGGTGCGGTTTCACCGGCTATGCGTGCTACGGCAAGGATGGTGCCTGTTATTAACCCACCTTTTGCGGAGGGCAACATGACGCTTATGGTTGTTCTCCATCGGTGTATGCCCAAGGCCATAGATGCTTCTCGGACGCTGTTTGGTACCAGTTTGAGCGATTCTTCGGTTGTTCTTGCAACGATAGGGATCATTATAAATGATAATGCTGCTGCTCCTGCCATTGGCGAAAAAGTGCCTGTTAAGCCGACAACAATTAGACTGTATGCAGTGATTCCCACAATTATGGAGGGAAATCCCGTTAGTATGTCATTTATGGTTCGTATCCATGTGGCATATTTGTTATTTCCGTATTCGGCAAGGTAGACTCCTGTTAGTATTCCAATCGGGACGCCTATAGCGCTTGTTAACCAAATTAGAATTAGTGTTCCTTGTATGGCAGGTCCAATGTTGTTTCGTAGGCCATTTCCAGTTAAGAACTGCCAGTTTATGGCGGGTGCACCTCGCACTATGACCTCAAAGAGGATGCTTAGCAGGGGTACAATGGCGATTATGAGGCAGATTAAGCAAAGTATATAGAAGAATTTATTTTTGAATTTACGCAGGCTATAACTATGTAGGTTTAGCTTCTCAGATAGGTGGTTGTGCATTATTCAACGGCGCCTCCTTTGACTTTTAGAACCCGTGTCACCATAACATGTGCTACTATGTTTATGAGCAAGCTGATTACAAGCAAAACCAGTCCTGCGCCGATACAGGCTGAGCTTTGAAGGGGTGTAGTTGAATCGAAGAAGCCATTGGCAATAAGTGAGGGTAGAGTTTGGCCTTGTTGAAAAAGTGAGGTGGGCATACCCCTTTCTCCATTAGCGCTGCCTATAACCATAGTTACTGCCATAGTTTCGCCTATTGCTCTGCCTAGGCCTAAAATTATTGCACCAAATATGCCTGAGCGTCCATAGTTGAGAACCCAGTGGCGGATGACTTCCCATTTGGTGGCGCCGATGCCATAGGCACCCTCTCTAATCGAGTTTGGTACGGCGTTTATAACTTCTCTTGAGACTGATGCTACGGTTGGAATGATCATGATGGCAAGAATCAGTCCAGCGGTGAGAATATCAATACCTGTAGGATTTCCGCTAAATAGCGGTATCCAGCCTAAGTATGTGCTTAGAGGTATTTCGATGTAGTTTAGAACCCAAAAACGGAGTACAAACAAGCCCCAGAGACCATAGATTACGCTGGGAACAGCTGCTAACATTTCCACTAAGTAAGAAAATGTTGTACGTACGGGTTTGGGAGCCATCTCTACGATAAAGATGGCAATGCCCAAACTCAGAGGTACTCCTACCAGCAGGGCAATGGCTGAGGTTATCAGGGTTCCAAGAATGGCGGGCAAAACGCCAAATGATGATGTGAATGGATCCCAGCTTTTTCCGGTGATAAACTCAACTCCGAATGCCGAAAAAACGTTTATTGAACCAGTGACTAAAACGTAAGTATTTAGTAATATGATAATTATGGCTGAGGCGGCGATTATGGCAATTAAGGCCTTAAAGATATTGTCGCCTGTCAGCTTGATCATGCTAATCTGCCTGAACTAAAGACACCAAGAAAAAAAAGGTTTTGGAAGCTCTGACCAGTCATAGTTTCGCATCGTTTAATGTGTTGGTACAGTTTCGCCGTTAAAGGTTATTGACTTCAATGTTGCCTCGTTGATTTGCACTAGGTTTGATGGCAGAGTTGCATAATGTAGCTGGGTGCCTAGTTGTTGACCATCGTGGACAACATACCAGATGTATTGTACGATTGCAGTTGCTTTTTCCATGGTCATTCTGGGAATCACGCCAAGGTCTTTGTAGACAAGTATGTATGTTGGAGTGACTATGGGGTATGCATCTGTACCACTAGTGTTGAGGATGGATATATCTTCCCAGCTTTCACTTCCTAAGGGAAGCGGTGATGGCAGGGCTTTGGCTGCTGCAGTTGTGCTGGCAAGGGTTGGGATAATGTAGTTGCCTGCGGGGTTTTTGATTGCGGCAACTGGAACATTGTGTTCTAATGTATATGATAGTTCGATGTAGCCGATTGAATAATCTGTTGAGGTAACTGTTCCTGCTGCTCCTGAGTTGCCGCTTTGACCTATTCCGACTGGCCATTGGACGGTGGAATTTGCTCCGACTTGGTTTTTCCATGTATCACTGACTGAGGAGAGGTATTTTGTGAACCAGTTGGTTGTTCCTGAGCCATCTGATCTATTGATCACTGTTATTGCGTGGTGTGGTAGCGTTAAATCGGGGTTAATTGCTGTTATAGCCGGATCATCCCACATGGTTATTTTTCCTAAAAATATGTCTGCTACTATTGGGCCAGTGAGTTTTAGGCCTGTTCCAATGTTGGGTATGTTGTATGCTATTGTGATTGCACCGATAGTTTCTGGGATGTGTAGTACATCAGGAGCGGCGGCTCTTTGTGAGCTAGACAGGGGTGCATCTGAACATGCGAAGTCAACGACTTTTTTTGTCAAATCTGTGACACCTTTGCCGCTGCCTCCACCTTGGTAGTTAATTTGTACGTTAGGTTTTATCAACGAGTATTCTGCAATTGTCTCTGCTAGAAAGGGTTGGGGGAAAGTTGCGCCAGAAGCGGTAATTGATACACTTTTTGCTGCTGGCGATAGATATGCGTATGCGGCTACTACGCCTATAATTATTACAATTACTGTAATTGCGTTTTTGTGTGTAGTTTTCATATGGTTATCCTTCGGTTTTTGTATTTACGGCCAATTCTGTTATATAGGCGTTGGCCATATAATCTATAGTCTATGTATATTGCTTCAAAAACTTATTTCGATAACCGTTTCTATGTATCTGTGCAGCAAAAGTTGTCGAATCGGCGTGAATTGAGGTGACGTTTGCTTCATTAGACGTTAGTCTCAATTATTTTTGTCTTCTCAAACTGAACAAATGCATTAACAAATGATCAAAACAGATGGATAAAAACACAAAAACCACACAGCCACACTACTAAAACGATCCATATAATAATTAAGACTAACGTCTAATATTGAATGGGGCAAGCGAGTATGTGGCAATGTATCTGGGTGTGTCTTAGTGCGGCGGTTTCAACAGATATGCACGCAATATCAGTTGATAGGTGAAATATTTGAGGTGGGATTGCGGGTGGGTACACGAGTGCGATTTCTGTATTATCTTGTATAGATGTGATTTTATATAGGTGTGATTAATATACTGTCTGTCCATTAAGAACAGTCTTGGAATTACTAGTGACAGTTAAAGAAACAGAAAAACTAGCTGGAGAGCAACGTAAATTACAAGTTACTGGCGGTTCGACATTTATTCTCTCTCTGCCCAAAGACTGGGCAACCAAAAACGAGCTCAAACGCGGTAGCTCTATGATTGTACGCGAAGAAGATGACGGTTCACTATCCATAACACCCTCAAGTTTTCCCAAGCAAGGACAACCTGATGAAGCATTCATCAAAGTTGTCCAAACCGACAATTTCGATGCCATCATGCGAACAGCAATTTCTGCATACCTAAACGGCTACAACATCATACATATTCGGGTACAAAACCAAAAAATTCTCCCTTCAAAACTTAGAACCCATCTCAAAACTTTTGCCCGAAACTATCTTGTCGGCACAGAAATCGTCACCGATACAGCCACAGATCTAACACTTCAAGTACTGCTAAATTACCCCGAACTAACCGTACAGAATGCTCTGAGTCGTATGTCCATAATAGCTTCATCAATGCACAAAGAAGCTCTGCAATCGCTTGTACACCTCGATTATTCCAGCGCAAAAGCCGTTATCGAAACAGATCGCGAAGTTAATCGCTTTGGTCTCTACATAGTGCGATTACTAAAACTAGCCGTTTCCAACCAAAGATTTGTCAAAGAAATCGGATTAGACAGCCAAAAGTACTGTCTAGGCTATCGACTAATAACTAAATCGGTTGAACGTAGCGCCGATCATGCCACAAAAATCGCTGAGAACATCCTACATTTAAAAGAACCTGTTGACGCGAACTTGCTAAACAAAATTATCCAATTAAGCGAACTAGCAAATACAATGTTTGAAGTTGCTGTAAGTGCACTCTTTAAAAATGATTTTCACCAAGCTGAAACCGTGATTGAAAAGCTAGAAGAAGTCCATCAAATCGAACAAGAAGCCATACTCTTATCTCAAAGCACAACTGAAGGCGTCACTAACCTTAGACTACTTATCGAGAGTGTTAGACGCATTGCCGAATACGCAAGTGATATCTCCGAAATTGTACTTAATCTAAACGTTGAATCTGTTCTGAGCTAAACACTTCTCCTTAGAATCTTTGCATGTTAGCTTACTCATGAACTATATGCCCCGTAGTTTTCGCGGCTAGGCAGTCAACATTATTTTCGGCAGTGTGCCAATTTAGAATACCTGTTTCAGGGTAGAAGAATTCGAGTTTAGATCCACAGATATCTGGTAAGTTTTTCAAGTTTTTATAGGGAAAAATCTCTTAACCATATGGATAACGAAGAAAACAACAAAACCATAAAAAGTAACGTATATTGACACACTACCTTATTTTCTGTTTCTATACAAAACCTTTGATGTGGTGTGTATTATTTTTGGTTTTGTGTTCTTATATTGGTGTAGCGTAATAGTGTTCTCTGGAGAGCTGGCACGTGACATTTATTCCAAAACCCGCATCTGAGACGCAATCAAAAAAAGCGGATAAATTCACGCCCATAAAACCTGCTTTTAGAAATAGACAATACGGTAGCGAATTTAACACCTGGGAACTAGCCATTCTAAAAGAGTTTACATATGCAAAAAAATCTGCCAATCCCTCCGTTTCAGGCACAGTTGTCTACGACGGCAAACTCGGCAAAAATAGATTTCTCCTAATCCCCGCCGCACATCTACCCCAAGACTACATCATATGTGAATGCCCCGCCGAGGTAGTAATTCCCGCCAATCTCTCCTATGTAACAATTACAGGACAAAAAAAGACTTTCTACGACTACTGGGCTCTAATGGTTGATAATATAACCGATGCTAAAATCAGTCAACCAATCAAACCCGAAATCGATTTCAAAGAATTCCAACAACAGCTTTTCTTACAATGGAGCGGCATATTCTCACCCCAAAAAGATCTCCTTGCTTTTGAATTCGTCAGCTCACCACCCCTACTAAATATGGGTCAGGCAGGCGGATTGAGCATCACCCTATATGATGAGAGTAAACATTACCAAACCCACAAATTACTAAAATATTTCTATGACCTTATCCCCAAAGATATAGCTCATGGCAAATCAGGTAATCTCACAATCCCTGAATTAGCTGCTGAACAGCCCCTCTCTCCATACACCTGGCAATTCCGTAGCTTTAACGCCGACAGCCCCCTCAGCAAAAATATAGTAACTTTTCTTGACCGCCGAGTACCAAAAAGACCCTCAAGGGGCCTCTCAGAGATCTCAATTGGTTTGGGTAGCAAACGTAACCAACCCCAATCAATTTATGACCATCCCTTTAGACTAGTGGATCAACCAGCTATTTTGGAGCGCAGTGCCGAGATGCGACCCATGCGCTTTGATCCTCCCTTGGATGTTACCAAATATATTCTAACCATGCAGATGCTCTTTCCAACTATCGGTAAAACCCAAGCAGATCTAAATACTATACTTGAAAAAGCCAGCCAAAAAATAATCAAAGTCGCCGAGAAATATGATCTCCCTCAAGAAGTTCAACGGCATGGCCTATTTGATGCCAACTATTATGGTAAACCGCAATCATCGCTACGATTAGCTCTCTCATCTGCCCGTTCACAACAAATTTCAGTCGTTGATGATACCTTGGTTTTCAAAGCTATCGAAGACTTTTATATTAAAAATATTGAAAACGTATTCGAAGCTTGGGAGGATCTGTTTACTCCCGGAGGAGTAGAGATGGTGTCTTTGAGTGAATTTGATCGCCAAGTACTCAAGTTCATCACTGAAAAAGAAACAAACGATCTTGGAGTAGGCTATTTCTTGCTTTCAGAAAAATTTGCCCTTGAGTCTTCCCGCGAAATTGAGCTAAGACAAGCAATCCAACGTTTACTAAGCGCGGGCAAAATAAGAGAATCATCCTGCCAGATCTATCGTGCCATTCCCTTTATTCAATAAGACGCGCTTGTCTTGTTGGCGAAGTGTTTGTCATTTATTTTAACATTAACATGTATACAATAGGGGCATTGATGGCGTTCTTCAGATTCTTTATCTTTCATTTCAACCCAGCTAGTTTTGGTTGCTTTAAACCGCTTACCACAATTATTGCACATCTGATACATGGCGATGTCAACTTCAAAATGTTCGCAGCTCTCACAAGTTATACACTCAACATCAAAATACTTACAATCCCGCGGATCCATCGTTCTTTATCTCCTATATAGCTAACTATTTATTGCATAAAAATAAAAATTACTCCCGCAATGCGGGTGATTTCAAATTGATTTTTGATAGCTTTTTTCTAGTTTGGGATGCTACTTGAGCTATCAATTAGATGCGCGGTCCCATCAGGACAATAAACTTTGTCACCAATTGTGGCCCGGCGGTAACGAATGTTACATTCTTTTAGTTTAGAGCATCCATCACAGTCTCTTGAAATCATTACTGTATCATCTCCACTTAATCAAATAATATATTCAGTTTGACACCTATAGATATAACCCCTATAATATATATAACCTATGTATTTTGGGTGACGTATTATAACTGCCAAATTGGGAAGAACCTTTAAAAAACAAGAACACACAAACAACCCAATGCGCTCAAACAAGTTGAAGGCAAACGGTATATTTCTAGACCTAGACGGCACACTTGTCGACTCCAAAACAGCCTACCTCGAAGCCGCCAAAATCGGCTTTCAAGCCATCGGAAAAGACATACCCTCAACCCAAATCATGCTAGAAATCCCCCGTCGCCTCGAACAGCACCAAAACATAAACGACCTCACCTATGACTGTGCAGACCAATTCATGCCCATATACATAAAAGCCTTCCACTCTGCCACCGAAAAACATGCCAAACTCTTACCAAATGTGGCTCTAACACTTGAGTTCCTCGCAGAAAAAGCCAAACTAGCCCTAATCACTATGCGTCATGTCCCCAACCAAGTTATCCAAAAAGAACTCAACTATCTGGGTATCGACAAATACTTCCAATTAATCATAACCGGGCTAGATACATCAAAACCCAAGCCTTCCCCTGAAGCCTTAATCCGATGCGTCGAAACCTTGGACTTAAAAATGTGTGACTGCATCATCGTAGGTGACTCAGTTAGCGATATGCGAGCAGGAAAAGCCGCAGGTTCCTGCACTGTGGCATTACTCTCAGGTCTCTTTGGATCTGAGGAGCTGGCCAAAGAACAACCCGATTTAATCTTACCCGACATTACAGCGCTACCCAATAACATAGAATAGACTGGTTTAGGGGCTATTCAAATTTGACATATTCCGAGTTTTAGCCTAAGGCAGTTATATGCGTTTTTAAATAATGTTTAATTAAAACCTCAACTAAGTGGGTATGGTGTGGGTTTCAGCGGGAATCCTAATGAACTTTATCGAAATCATGATAGGCGAGAAACTAAGAGAAGCCGATCCAGCCCTAGATATAATGGGCTCTGATCACACAGTATTACAAGTGGCTCTCCAAGATTTTACCAATTACCTCAAATTCCGCTGGGACTTGGTAGGCCAAGAAGCAGACCAACAAGAAATTATTGAACGCATAGGTGTACTTAGTCAAAAAAATGCTGAAGAACTAGATGTGTTTTTAGCAGTTTGGTGCAACAGGTGGTTTAAAAAATGGAAAGAACGCGTCAAACTATTAATTGGTAATCAGGGTGCCAATAAATGGAATAAAATGAACAAACCCCTCGCTGATGCGGAGCACATTTGGCAAAAAATCGAATGCAAACAAGACCTCCAAGAATTGGTCGTTACAACTCTTATTAAAAACGGTGAAATCTGCGGAACAGAAATTCTGGCTGAAAACCTTCTCAAAATGGAAATGGGTGAAAAATACCTCCAAAGTCTCCCTAAAACTGAGCGAATTTTTGTTGCACTAAATAATACCCTGCGCAAAGCACGAGCAATGGCGCACAGCCGTGGTCCTTTAATTTTTGTAAAGGTAGATAAGGGCTACTACAACACAACAGGATAAACTCCCTGCCACTTAGATCACTTTAGCCGCAAGTTTTACGTTTGCTCTGTTGTGTGTAACGGGCTGGAGTGAGTGGTTGTTGCATCGAGTTGTTGGCTATCTTCCGTATAATCTATAAATAAGAAATAAAAACTATGAAATTAGGGGATTGGATTTAGCGGATAGTTGCGACTCGTGCTCTTTGCAGAGTTTTGGTCCGCCAGTTGTAGCGTCTTAGGGTGGCTTGTGCACCATAGCCGCATGCACCACACCGCTTATTACGTACGTGATATGCACGTCTGCCGCATCGACGACATTTTATATGGACAACGCGCCCCATGCGTTTGCCCATTGAAGGAGTGCCCTTTCCCATCTAACTCACCTGGGCGGGGGTGAAATAAGGACTACGTTATCTCCGCGAACGATGATAAGTCCTAACTTCTTTTGGTCTTCAACGACGGTGGTGTCTTCGGTCTCTTCTAAAACCAGATTTAGATGTTGATCAAATCCTTTGAGTCTGCCTCTGAGGCTTTTGCCGCCCTTTAGGCGAACCAGCACAATTTTGCTGAGGTTCTGTTCAAGGATTTCGGTTGTCATTTCGCTCATATTGAGATCCTCTTGTAACTTTATCTGTTCTATACTTTATCTCTCAACATTTAAACCTATCTCATACTCTTGGGACGTTAACTATTTGGATGCTATATGTTGTGGCAAACAAGCCGTTCTGCTCTTAATTTATCTTTGAACCGTTGATGGCGGCTTACTCTGGTTGTTTGGTGGTACTTGGCGTAAAGGGTGTTTGATTGTGTTTGGCGGTGTTTTATACTTGCGCTTACTCGTATTGCTTTATATGTCTGGTGATATGTGATATTTTGTGTAATTATGCAATTCGTACTTACAAGCGGGTTTATTTTTTATCTGATTTGCTGTAGGGATCAGTCGATGATGACGCCGTTAGGGTTTATCATAATTTTTGCGGTATTTTTTTGCTCTTAATTTGATACCGTTTGCTGGCCCCTCAAATATGCTTATCGCCTAACACCTTTGCTATAAGGATAGGCCGCCTGATTTCTCTTGTTTGCATTAATTGGGGCCGTTATGGTTTTGTGTTCTGCTTTAGCTAGGGTATCTACTATATGATCACCTTCTTTATCAGTGGTCGCTATGTCAAAAAAAGTCGCGAAAAACTCGATGCCTCAAAAATCAAATGCTGGGCTTTTCCATTGCTTTTTCTTGCGGCGGCAACACCATACCTGATGAACCCACAATCATAGCTTTGGGCCTCATGAAGTACAGTCCATCAATTCTTTGGTGCTTACTTTTTGGGTAAATTTGGCATAGGCGTTATGGGTGCTTTCTTGGGAGGTTTTTCTAGAGCTTCTTGTGATTTTATCAGCTCAGACATATGGTTGTTATGTCCATTGCGATGACAATTGTACTTTATCATCTTGCTTAAAGTCGATCTTGGAGAACTGTTTGAGAAATATTTGTGCCGAAACCCCAAAGTCGATCAGGAACCTAAATAACTTTGTATCTGTGCACATAGGTGGTTGCTTATGCCCACAAAACAGCGCCGATACCCCATCAAAAACAAAGATGTTAAACAGATCATAGAAGAGGCTCAGCATAAACTCTGTCTCAATCTTGAAGTATTATTTGATGTTAAAGCGGGTGTGGAAGTTGTTGAATCTGAGGTGGCCTTAATTTATCTAATCTCTGGCAAACCCGTGATCTATAAAATTAATGATCGACTTTTGCCTACCTTGCTTTTCTCCGAGTTTGCCACTACTGCGCCTAAAGTGGTTGTGGATATGGGTGCAGTTCCCTATGTGTGTAAGGGTGCAACAGTTATGGCTCCAGGTATTGTTCGAGTGGAGGGTGAATTTGCGGCCGGGTCACTAGTGCTGGTTGTTGATGTAAAATATGGCAAGGCACTCGCGGTGGGCGAGAGTTTGATGGATGCAGATGTTGTGCGCCAGACCAAGAAAGGGCCAGTTGTTAAGGTACTACATTACGTCGGTGACAAAGTTTGGGATTACATTAAACTACTCTCAGACTAACACCCAATTTGACATTAACTATAGAGCATTACTCTTGAGAAAAGGTTTGATTTAACTGACAACCTGTTTTGTCAGTGTTATTATTATTTTTGTTGACGGCGTTTTGGGGATAGACTTAGTTAATGTAGTGTTAGGTTGTTTGGTCTTGGGCTTTTTTGTAGAGCGCTTTGTCGATGGTTCGAGCGCTAAGGTTATGTTTGGTGGCGGTTTTGCGCAGGGCTGATATAAGACGCAGGTAGTTTTGGGGGGTGTAGAGTCCTCCGGGGGGTGTGTTGCCCAGTAATCCTTTCCAGACGGTTTGGTCAAATATGCCATAACTGGTTGGGTTAAAGAATGTCAAGATGATGCTGGCAAGGATGGGTGAGATGCCTTCTAAGGTGGTTAGGCAATTGATGCGGTAGAGATCATCTGCATTTGGGAGACTTAGGCTTTGGCTGGTTATACGTTGAACTTTTTCATCGGTGTTGCGCGCGACTAGTTCTTGGGTGCGTTGTAGTTTTTCGGTTTCGTCTTTGAATTTCCATTCTGCCACTGCCATGAGGTCTTTTACGCTTAGGGCCTTGTTTTTTTGGAATTTTGCACTTAATTCACGTTCCCTTTGTGCTTGCCAGCCGTAGGTTTTGTCATATTTGCGGCTCCACATGAGATAGTCGGCTTTATCCATACTTTATCTGGTCTGTAGTATGTATGGCCGCATTTTTGTTTTGCTCTTAAAATTCTAAACTAGATAATCCCTTCTTGATAAATTAACCAAGTTGGTTACTTGTCATAAACTGTTGAAATATCTGGTTAGTTTTGGCTGGATAGGTGTGCTGTGCCATCTGGACAGTAGACTTTTTCGTCTTTACCGGCTTTTCGGAATCTCTCACTGCACATGTGAAACATTTCACATCCATCGCACTCTTTGCTTAACACTTAATTTTTGTCTCCTATTGTGCTCTTTGTGTGTCAATTCCTAATAAGGCTATGTAATATGCATATGTATATCCACAACATGCTATCTCTGTTAGCGGGAGCAAGCGGTTCTTTTTGTGTGTTTGTATGTGTTTTAATTTCTGCCCAAAAAATGTATATTTGCTTAGCTGAACAAAATTTATGTTTTATTTTGAATTAAATATATAGATATTGATTATTTTTTGCTTTAGCGTTTGATCGGTTTTCGTTTGTTGTGGGGTTTGCGGGAGCGTGGAGGCCGGGTGGGTTTGTGGTTACTCCAGCATTTTTTGCAAAAGATGGTTTTGTCAGTTTTGGGTTGGAAGGGGACCTCACATTCAATGCCACACTCACTACAAACAGCATTAAAGGTTGGTTTTGCATGGAACGATTTGAACAGCTGATAGTTTTTGAGTCGCGGCCAGCCAGTTTTGGCGTAGCGAAGCATTTTGGGATTGTCTTTGAGCCAGCGCATCATATGGAAAAAGCTCTTGCCTCTTTTTTCATCTCGCTCCGCAAGGGGTTCATAGCCTAAGTTGCGGATTTCATCGAGATATGCAATCTCAACTAGACGCTGAGTTTCGCCCTCAACATGGATACGTTTGATGCGATTCTCGCCGTAGACTTTTTTGAGTTCTTCTGCGGCAACATCAAAGATGCAGCCTTGGCAGATGTGGATGGCTTCATCGGGATTTAGATTAAATTTCGATACAAGCCTTAACACAACCCGCGAGGATTCTTGGAGGTATTCTTTTTCACGAAATATGTCTTGATAGAATCTTACGTCGATTATATCATATTTGAATTCTTTTGTTTCTTCTCGATAGGCGCCGACTACAACACCGAAAAGCAAGTCACCGCTGCCGGCGTCATCAACGATAAGAGTCAACTGGAAACTTCACTCTCTTTTCTTCAGTCAATATGTTAGGGTCATATAAAAATTGATGTGTTCAATCCAGCATAAAAATGGGCTGGAATTGCCTTTTTAGCCATTTGGGTCGTTTGTTCTGTCTCTGGGAGAGTTTAATGTTTAGCGATATTATGGTGTTGTTGCTGTGTTGTTTTACATGCCGGATTTTAGGCGGCGGTAGGTGGTGTAGTCTACGTATTCTGCAAATGGGTTTTCGGCGAGGGTTCGGACGTTGATTTTTTGGCGGTTGCGTTTGTCGAGTAGTTGGCTTGTGGTGCGTAGGAGGTAGCTGTCGCTTCCTGCTCCTGAGCCGTAGCTGGTGACTAGTATGCGGTCGTCGGGTTTTGCTATATCTAGTATTGCAGCTAATCCGACTAGCGAGGCGCCGCTGTAGGTGTTGCCAAACTTTGTCATTTGGATGGCGGGCA
>Ga0209737_10001687_pt1 | contig 15703 bp, 16 predicted proteins | sample TergutCu122P3_FD_187284 | JGI IMG/M metagenome (GOLD analysis project Ga0209737, IMG submission 187284) | Cubitermes ugandensis P3 segment gut microbial communities from Kakamega Forest, Kenya - Cu122 P3 (SPAdes) (version 2) | ecosystem: Host-associated > Arthropoda: Insects > Digestive system...
GCAAAGTCTCCGATATTTGTAACGGAGTTTGGTATTACTATGCTTGTCAAACCCATACAATAATAGAACGCAAAGTCTCCGATGCTTGTGACCGAGTCCGGTATTACTATGTTTGCTAAACTTTTGCAATCAAAAAAAGAATAGCCGCCTATTAAAGTTAAATTTTGAGAAAAAGTTATTTCCTTTAAATTGATGCACCCGTAAAAAGCCCCGTCTGTTTCGCTTTCGCCGCCTTTTATTGTTTCTATGCTGTTCGGCATAAAAACACTTTCTATATCAGTGTTGGCAAAACCGCCTTTTGCTATTTGCTTAACCGGTAAATCTTTAAACTTTGAAGCGATTATAATGTTTTTATCTGTAGCTTCTCCGATACTTACCTCGTAAGCATTACCGTCGGCCATAAGGCTATATGCCAGTCCTTTAGTCGAATCCGCAGTTTTTGCAGGGTCATCAGGGTCAACAGGGCTGTTCAATAAACCCGGAATAATAATTGCGCATATTATAATAACAGTCGCAAAAGCGGCAATTGAAACAAATTTAAAAAACTTTTTTCTATTCACGGTTCCTTTCAACGCTTTATTGTTTTTTGCGTCATAGGCTTTATTAATTTTTTCAAAGTGACGGATCTTTTCCGCTTCTGCTATGGAAATATCATTATATGAATGTTTCAATTTTTCTTCTAATTTCATTTTTTACCTTCTAAATTATCTTGGTATATTAATTACGAAAAAACTATCCCGTTTGTTTACTCTAAATTCAAATTTTTTAAATTCTTTTTTAAATTATTTATACCTTTCATGCAATTGCCCCGGATTGTTGATATAATACCGCCATTGATTTTTGAAATTTCTTCATAGCTTAACCCTTCTATAAAATGATAAAAAACTACTTCTCTTTGTTTTTTAGGAAGTCCCCTTATTGCTTCCCTTATTATTTTACTTTCTTCTTTTGATTCAATATTATCTGCAAATTCATATGCAAGCCCGGGGATTTTTTCATTAAGTTCACATTCGTTTTTAAGTAATCTCTTATTTCTTCTATAGTAATCCTTAAATTTATTATTTGCAACTTTATACAACCAGTTCCTCAAGTATATTTCATTACCGCTAAAATTTATATCACAATACGCAAAAGCTATAAAAACGTCGCAAATGACTTCATCAATTATATGAATATCTTTTGTAAGCGTAAAAAGATATTTCTTGATGTTAAGAGCATACTTATTATATACTTCTTCAGTAAATTTTTTCTCTTGCATTATTTCCCCGTTAGTTTCAAATATATTACAGTACTAAAACAATATAAAACTAATTATCATCTTATTTAGTATAAACTAAAACTAAAAAATAGTCAATTCAGTTAGGACAATTTTACTAAATTTAGGATAATTTTACCAAATTTAGGATAATTTTACCAAACTATAGTTTTTAAAAAACATATTAAAAAAACCGCCTTAAAAAAATGCGGTTTTTATCTTTATATAATTTAATTGTAGATTGATTTATGTTTACAGCAGCTTGACTCCGTTGATAACAAGTCCGAATTTGCAATTTATAAATTGAGCGGCGCTCCTACTAAAACTCGTACGCGAGAAATAGATTTCAAAATAATCCGTAACGGAGCAAATATTAGTATTAATGGTTAAATTCAAAATAATTTCGTTACCGTTATTATATTGCAAAAAAGAATTTTCGGCTGCGGTGTTAACTCTGTCGTGAATATCCTGAAGATATTTGTTTATCATTCCGGATTGCAAGGCTCTGTTTTTTCGCACCCTGCTTTTATGCACATCGGCTTTATCGGCAATAATCAGCGCCGCCGAAATTTTGCTGACCGGCGTTCCTTTGTCCTCGTCATGGTTGCCTATCGCAAGCATTATTTCCGCCGCGTCCTCAAAAGCAAGGCCGTTTTTAGTTAGAAGCTGGTAGGCAAGCATTGCTCCGCTTTGCGCGTGCTGATTTCTGTGAACGGCATTTCCTATGTCGTGTAAGTATCCAGCTAACTCGCCTAAATTTATTTCTCTCGGGGTAGCGTTAATGTAACGTAAAATGTCTCCGGTCCAGTTCGCAACAATAGACAGATGCCTGTTGCTATGCTCTGTGTAACCTAAAACCTCCAACTGTAATTCGGTTACGTTAATTAACGCCTGAACTTCGGGATCTTTTTTTAAATCTTTTACCGTTAAAATTTTATTTGTCATTTTTTCCTTTTATAAAACTAGTTTTTGTTTAGCGTAAATCTTTCCATTAGCAAAGTACCGTCTTTAACTATCATCAAAGAATCTTTTGCGCGCACTTCATCGTACTTGTATGCCTTTTTCATTTTTTTGCGGCTGTCATAAATTAAGTACGGAACATAATCGTTGGTATGTGCTTTTAACGATACCGGAGTTGCATGATCTGGCATTACTAAAATACGATAATCGCTCAAACCATTTAAATCTTTAATTAAGTTACCGACTATTTTTTCATCTATCTGCTCTATCGCTTTAATTTTGCCTTTTAAATCTCCTCTGTGTCCGCACTCGTCCGGCGCCTCTATATGGATAAACGCAAAATCGTAACCGTCCATAAACGCTTTTATAGCCGCTTTTTCCTTGCCTAAATAATTTGTATTAAGGTCTGCAGTTGCGCCGCTGACATTTACAACATCCAAGTTGCAAACTTTCCCGATGCCCTTTACTAAATCTACGCCGGAAATTACCACTCCCTTAATGCCGTATTTTTTGGTAAAATCATCAAGTTTGGGTTTTCTTCCCTCTCCCCATAGCCAAATACTGTTTGCCGGCCTGTCGCCCCTTTTAATTCTTTGTAGATTTATAGGATGAGTCTGTAATAATTGTATGCTCTTTTCCATCAATTGCGTTAATACTTTTGCATTTTTGCCGCCCGGCAAAAACTGGCCTATTTTTTTATTTGAAATTTCATGAGGCGGCGTTAATTTAAGCGCGTCACTAGGCGCGTTGCGCCAGCGCATGCAGTGTCTGTAAGATACTCCCGCAAAAAAGTTTAACTCTTCGGTGTTCAAATTTTTAGCCAAAAAATCTATCAGCGTTTTAGCTTCTTCGGTAGGGATTCCGTCGGCGGAATAATCTATCATCATCCTGTCCGCATAATTTGTTTCATTAGAAAGCGTAACTAAATTGCATCTGAATGTCATGTCGCTGTCTAACAAATTAACGCCCATGCTAATGGCTTCAAACGGCGAGCGTCCCGTATAAACTCTTGAGGGGTCGTATCCTAAAACGCTTAAAATAGCGACATCACTGCCGGGACTCATTCCATCCGGAACGGTTTTAACAAGGCCAACTTCGCCAAACAGCGCAAGCTCGTCAATATTAGGCTTTTTTGCTGCCATCAACGGCGTTTTTCCATCCAGTTCCTTCATAGGTAAATCGGCCATGCCATCACACAAAACCACTGCATACTTCATATTATACTCCTTTGAAAATAAATAGTTGCCGCTAAAAATATCTTTTATTATTTAAAAAATAAATTGAGGTAGTGTATATTCTAACTCAAAAACATCCTTTAGTCAATAGAAAAATCGAATTCGCCTTATTTTTTATTATTCTCTTTATATAGCTTAAGCAATTTAGCAAAAAATTAAACGGCAGCAAAGCTGCCGTTACATAAATTAGGGAAATGTCAAAGTCTTTTTGACATTTCCAAAAAACAACAATTAAGAAACTCTATATAGCCATCAGCGCAACGCCGAGTAATGACGCTAAGAACGAACTTGCTAAAAACGGCACAAAAAGCCAACGACGTCTTGTTTCAACTGTAAATATGTGGTCGTAGTCGTATTCAACTTCTTTATGCTTTTTAAAGTATTTAGCCTTAACATCATTTAAGCATTCGGGAATTTCTACAAAATTAATAGACTCTTTTAAATAATGCTTTGCTTTAAGATTCATAAAACACCTCTTTTGAATTTATGTAACTAACTCTCTTATTTTCTAATTCCATTTGCTTTTTTAGTTTTTTCAACGCGCGATTGTATATCCATAAAACCGTACCTAATGGCTTATCTACAATTTGCGCAATTTCCTTGTGCTTATACCGCTCTACCGTATACAAAATTGCAATTTCCCGCTCCTCAACAGTCAAACAATCCAGCGCCTTTAAAAGTTTTAAATCACTCAAGACATCCGCGCCGCTTTGTACAAGCTTTTCGTCGTATAAATCTATGTTTACGTTCCGCTGCGACTTTTTATATTCGGTAATACTTATATTTCTTGCAATTTTTGATATCCATGCCGCAGCGTTAGTTTGTAACTCGTACTTGTCAATTTTTTCTAAAACTTTGACAAAGGTTTCCTGCATTACATCTTTTGCCTTTTCGGGATTTTTCAGCACGGAAAACGCCAGCAAATATACCGTTTTTGACATTACTTGATATATTCCGTCAATCGCGTCAATATGCCCATCTTTCAAATGCGCCATGCAATTTTCCAGCAGCTTTTTATCCATTTCCCCTTTTCAAAGACATCACAACATCATGCAATTTCTCTTGCTACCCACTAAAAAATATAGTATAAAGTACAATATAATAATAGCATAGATTTAAAAAAATTTCAAGTGTTTAATCAAAAAATAACCGCGTAATTTTTCGTAATACAAATCAAAACTACCGGCTAAGCCAGTAGTTTGCGCATGCCCCCTTAGGGCACGATACCAGCCAAGCCTATAGGCTCATTAATTCCCCGTCAGTTGCACTCGTTGCCTTGCCACTTCTAAAACAGCTGATACATGTTATTCTGAATGAAGTGAAGAATCTTTCTCTCATTAGATCCTTCGTTTCTCTCAGGATGACTCCACCTCAGACAATTCTTGCTAGCTAAAGCTTTTTGGCACTTCCGCCATTGGCGGAGGATTATTTACATTAAAAAATATCCTTTAGAAAACTAAAGGATATCAAAAACACATATTAAACTGCAGAATTAATCCGCTTTAAACGGCAATAAAGCCATAACTCTTGCGCGCTTAATTGCTTCAGCTAATTCTCTTTGATGTTTTGCGCATGTGCCGGTCATGCGGCTCGGTAACATTTTGCCTTTTTCGGTTACAAATTTTCGCAGCCGCGAAATATCCTTATAATCTATAACCGCCACTTTCTCGGCGCAAAAAACACAAACCTTTTTCTTCTGTATCTTCTTAAAAGGCTTTTTTGGGCCCTTATCGTCCGTACTTAAATTATCGGCTCTATTATTATTAATAGCCATTATTATACTCCTTATAAATTGTATTAGACTAAGTTTAAGAACATCGTAGTTTAATAGCGCGGAAAATACCGCCCGTCTTATAACTACGCTTTTAGAACGGCAAATCGTCGTCGTCAATAGGCGCTAATTCCGCAATCGGCTTTTTGCCGCCGTTTTTTATTGCGGGCTTATTTACCTCGTCTATAAATTCACCGCCGCTGTCATTAGGCGTTTTAGCGGATAGAAATTCAACTTCATCCGCAACAACTTCTGTAACATAGCGCTTTATTCCGTCTTTATCGTCATACGAACGGGTTTGAATCGTTCCAACTACTCCGGCTTTGCTGCCCTTTTTTAAATACTTATGACAGTTCTCACCGATTTGTCGCCAAACTATAATAGGTAAAAAATCAGCTTCCCTGTTGCCCTCGGCGTTAGCAAAGCGGCGAGTCACCGCAATTGTGAATTTGCAAACCGAAATGCCGCTTGTAGTGGTCGAAAGTTCCGGATCTTTTGTTAAGTTTCCAACCAAAATAACTTTATTCATAAATTCACCTATTTTCTGATTGTCATCCAACGAACTATTTTTTCGTTGTTGTTCATTTTACGCTCTATTTCTTTCGGAAGATTAGGCGCAGAATTATATGTCATTAAAACATAAAAACCGTCTTCCTTAAAATTAATGGGATAACTGAATTTTTTAGTGCCCATTTTTTCAATCTTATCGACTTTACCGCCGCCGTCCGTCACTATTTTTTCAAATTGTGCAATCAAGGCGTCGCGCGCCGGCTCATCGGCCGAATTATCGATAATGTACATTAGCTCGTATTTGTTCATAATTAACCTCCTTATGGACTAATGACTTTTAGCATAAGCGTCTTGTTCAAGACGCTAACCTAAAAGTAAGGATATAGGGATAACCCTTTAAACACTTTTACAGTATATCAAAAAAACTTATTCTTTGCAACTAAAAACTTTTGATTTTCAAAGGTCATTCAAACTAATTATTTTACCGCCCTGGCTTTCATAATATTTCAGCATCGTTTGAATTTGCTTTTTATCCCAACTTGTAATGCAATCAGATAAGACAGTAACTTTATAATTTTCTTTGCGTAAATTATAACAGGTTGATTTAACACAAACAGTAGCGTCTGCTCCCGTAAGATAGAATTCACTTATTTCATTTTTATTTACAAAGTCAGCGAACTCGGGGCTTGTCAATACGTTTCCTTTGTATTTTGTGAAAATATTTTTTGATGCTATTTTCAAATCCAAGGCTAGTTCGGAACCGCGCGTATTGGGTTTTAAAGTCCTCGTGCCGGGTGATAGATTTTCATGCCTTATATAAACAACATGAATATCATTATTAACCGCCCACTCTATAGATTTATTTATATTATCAATTATTTCCTTGTAATTCTTTGTTATATCATTTTGGATATCTATTATAAGCAAAGCTTTTTTCAGCATAGCGACTCCTCTTGTATAGATTTTTGAAAGAGGCTTTAATAAGCTCGTGCGAAAAGCACATTATGCTTTGTAGCCTTCTTACAGAATACGCATTGCCCGGAATTGACGTTTTCATCCGCAATAATTCTGATTGACGCAGCGGTTTTCTCTTTAATTTTATCTTCGCATGCTCTTTCTCCGCACCAGCCCGATTTTACAAAGTTGCCGGCATTTATTAAAGTTTCAAATTCGCATATATCTTTTGCATTCTTTATTCTGGCGTCGCGCAAAGTTTTAGACTTAATTAACATATTCTTTTGAATATCGTCTAAAATTCCGTTAATTGCTTTTAGGTTATCTAAACTCAAAACGCTTTTTTCTCCGGTATCGCGTCTGACTATTACAAGCTGTTTATTTTCTAAATCCTTGGGGCCGAACTCCACCCGCAGCGGTACTCCTTTCATTTCCCATTGGTTAAATTTCCAGCCGGTGGAATTATCGGAATTGTCAATTTCCGCGCGAATATTTAAACTTAAAAGCTTTTTGCAAATCTTTTCGGCATTCTCTAAAACGCCTTCTTTATGGCCTGCAATGGGTATAATAATAACCTGAATAGGCGCGACCTTAGGCGGAATATTCAGCCCGCGTTTGTCCCCGTGCGCCATTATTAAAGCGCCTATCAGCCTCGTTGAGACTCCCCAACTTGTAGAAAACCCAAGCTTATGAACACCGTCTTTGTCTAAGAACTTTATATCAAACGCTTTGGCAAAATTTTGACCTAAATAGTGTGAGGTGCCCGCTTGCAAGCTTTTGCCGTCCAGCATCATAGCCTCCATGCCGTAGGTTGCAACCGCGCCCGCAAACTTTTCCTTTTCGGTTTTTCTTCCGATTAAAACGGGAATTGCCAAAATGTTTTCCGCAAATTCCTTATAAACGTCCAACATCAAAAGCGTCTCATTGATTGCCTCTTTTTCTGTCGCGTGTACAGTATGGCCTTCCTGCCACAAAAATTCAGATGTTCGCAAAAACGGCCTCGTTGTTTTTTCCCACCGCACTACATTTGCCCACTGATTTATTAAAACCGGTAAATCTCTATAGCTTTGTATCCATTTACTGTACATTTCGCAGATTATGGTTTCCGATGTCGGGCGCACAATCAGTTTTTCGGCCAATTCTTCGCCTCCCGCGTAAGTTACAACGGCAACCTCGGGTGCAAACCCCTCAACATGTTCCGCTTCTCTTTTTAAATAGCTCTCGGGAATAAACATCGGAAAATACGCGTTTTTATGGCCCGTCTTTTTAAACCTTATATTTAACTCGTTTTGAATATTTTCCCAAATAGCGTAGCCGTACGGTCTTATTACCATGGTGCCTTTAACCGGCCCGTAGTCTACAAGCTCGGTTTTTAAAATTACGTCGGTGTACCACTTTGGAAAATCGGTTTCGATATCGGCTATGTCTTTTACAAATTCGTCTTGCTTTGCCATAATTTCTCCAAATTACTCTATAGAAAAATGCTAAGATATAAAAATCTTAGCATTTTTCTATTTATTAGTCAAATTAATTTGGTTATCCAATGATTTCAGGTTGTATAAGCTTTATTGTTAACGCTATCACCGTACCTATTTCACCGCTCCTTTGATATCCGCTTAAAAATTCTACCTTCACAATAGAGTTTATCTCTATACTGTCTAATAAAAGTCCATCTAAAACGGTACTGCCGTCAATAATAACGCACACCTCTGTTTCGACATCATTACCCTCCTCATCTTTTTCAAAATAGGACGTTAAAATACGCTTAACATTAGTAAAACCTTTTATGTTGAATTTGTCGTCAAGTACCGGCATTTTGTAATCTTCTGCTTGCGACTTAATTGTAAGCGTAACGGACGGTAAGCAAATATCTAACAAGTCATATAAAACGGCATTTTCGCAAATTCTATATGTTTCGTCTATATACGCATACCGGCGCTCAACATCGTTCTTGTCTAAAGTCAAAAAAGTAAACTCGTTTTCCGAATATTGCAAAATCCAAATGTTGTTACCTGCAAATTTAGAATCCTTTATTATAGCATTATTGCTCAAAATTTTATGCGACATAAAGTGCCAATAATAACCGTCATTGTAATAATAACTTTGGCCAATTAACTCGCCTCTGCCGTCAAAACCCGGAATATGGTGGCCTAAACCCAGGCTTTGGCCGCTTAATAAACAATGATATATTCCATCTTCGCCTATCACAACGACAATAGTTTCTCTTATGAATTCTTCTAATCCTTTAAATGTTGTAAAATCCGCGACAATAACCCTTAGTTCACCCATCCCTGTCTTTTCCGTTACAAAATCAATCTCACCGTCCGGCCTTGCGACATAAAATTCAAATGCTTTATCTATTCTTACACCTGTAATCGGGTACATAGCGAAAAAATCGTTTTCATTTTTATAGTTCTCTACATAACCGTCGGACGAAAATATTGTTGTCGGGCCGCCGGAGGTTGATAATGTCGATACACTGAATGATTTAACTGCGGAAGGATTTTTACTATTATAATCATCCATTGTTTTGACCGCAGCTAACGCTATTATATCCTGAATATTATTACTAGGCGAATACGGTCCATAACCGCTTGCTCTATTAACCAAAGCTAAAATAGGCGCAATAATTGCTACTAACAAAACCGTCGCAACAGACACCGATATCCATGCTATTTTTCCTTGGCTTAAACCGGTTTTATTGCGGACCGAGAGTTCGGTTTTGGTACGCGGCGCTTTATCCATTTCTATATATGCGGCATTTAGCAATTTATTATTTAATTGCAGGCTGTCCGCATAATTATTTACCTTGCTTTCTATAAGTTTATTTTTTTCATACTTATCTCCTTTTGGACATATTTTGTGAAAGTTCAGACGTCCGGGATCCCTAAATAAGACAACTTTGTCTTTCACTTTTTCCTCCTATTACTTTTATAACAATTCGTAATAGCGAAATATCCAATCTATTCTAAAATTTCTTTAAGTTTTTTTTCGGATTTTTTAAGCATAAAGTGCACCGTAGAGCTTGGCATATTTAACTCTCTTGAAATTTCTTTAACCGTTAAATCATTAAAATACCTCAGCCAAACTATCGTTCTTAAGCGCGGTTTAAGCTCTTTTAAAGCTTCTTCGACCTCCAATGCCGTTTCTCTTTTTTCTTCGGTCAACCCGTTATCGGATATATCAAAAAAGTTATCTATGTTATCGCCCGCCTTTAACTTTTCGCTTTTTAATTTATTTAAAGCGGTATTGCGGGCGATAGTGCAAAGCCAGGCGTAAGCATTGCTGTTTTCCTTATATTTTTTGCAAAAACGTACAACTTTGACAAAGCTGTCCTGCAAAACATCTTCCGCCCATTGCTTATTCCGCAATATTCCCATTGCAACAGAAAGCATCCGCCCGCCCGCAATACTATATATTTCACCCAATGCATATTTATCCCCGCACTTTAGGGCAACAATGAGATTATTAAGTAATTTTCCTTTGTCCGCTGTCATTTCCATAAATCCTTAAAATCCGCTTACCTAAAACTTACAATAATTCACCATATAATTATAACACTTCAAAGACATATAATATCCAACATTTTAAAATTTAAAATAATTTTTTCGCATATTACAAAACCCAAAAAGCGACAGAATAATATTCTAAACTGCCGCGTTTTTGTTTATATGTGCCGATAACGAAAAGTCTTGTCTTTGAAATTTCGAAAAATCAAAAAAATTATACTTTTTTACGCTTACTTTTACTTATAATAATCGCGACGAAACAAGATATAATCAAACCGCCAACCGCTATAGGCGTTAGAATCCAGAGAATACTTATCGGCGGTGTTTGCTCCGGCGCGATGTCCGGCTTTTGGTCATCATTTGTGTCGGAATCATTGGAATCGGGAGCAGCGGCTAAACCGCTAAGCCGCAATTTTTTAATTCCATTTTCTTTTCATTTGCGTTAAAACTCCAAACATTGAAATCCCACCCTTCGTATGTTTCTATATCTTGCAACTGTTCGGAAGTTTTAGCTTGCCCAGTTGGAGTGCTTATGCCTATTTTATTATCAAAATAGCTGTTAATTATACCGACGGTACCGGTGCCAACTATGCCTCCCTTATTAGCGCTAGCCGATAAAGAACCCGCAAAATAGCAGTTTTCTATTGTAGTAAGAACCGCAGCGACACCAAGCAAACCGCCTATCGCAGTTGCTCCGGATATGGCGATAGCGGAATAACTATTATATATACACACATTACTATTAAGAGCTCTGCCAAGCAAACCGCCCACCCTATAACCAGCATTAAGAATTCCGGCGCTGTAGCACTGCGATATTGTAATGTCACCCTCTACGATACCTGCTATACCTCCGACATCATTGCCGTTTGAATTAATTGTTCCGTTAAAGAAAGAATTTAATATAGAACCGCCCTTTCTAAGACACGCAGCCAAGCCACCTACAAATGTCCCGGCCGCTTCTATATTGCACGCAGCGTAACAATTTGAAATATCGGCATAACCATCGCCGAGCAACCCTCCCGCTAATGCATCCCCGCCTTCTGCTTTTATATTGACTCTATTACTGCTGTTGTTAATTTTTACATGGCCGCCATACACGCGCCCGACAATACCTGCAACATAAGCGCTCCCGGTAATTTGTCCTCTTCCGAAAATATGACAATTTTCAATTGCCGAAGAGCCGCGGACAAGGCCCACCAAACCTCCGACATGCAGTTTGCCTCTGACCGAAATATTTTCTATATTTAAATTTTTTATGATGCCTTTATACAAGTTCCCGTTTGATAAATAGGTAAACAAGCCGACACTGTCTTGCCCGGGTAAATCAATATTTATATTTTTAAGAGTATAACCGCGGCCGTCGAATATACCTGTATAATAACCTATAGGGGTAATAGCTGCGCCCTTAAAGTCAAGGTCGCAAGCCAACTTATAGCATTTTGAAGGATTCATTGAAAGAAACTGCCCTACAGTACTTATTTCATAGGGGTTTTCGCTCGAGCCGGTGGGTATATCGTAAGACACCGCGTATGTCAGCCCATATTTTTTGAGAAGCCTTAAGGCGTAATTCCTTTCATCATACGCTTTTCTCTCTGTTAAATCTCTGCCGTTTATAGGCGAGCCCGTAACTTTAGTCTTATAATTTAAAACATCAAAATCTCCCGAAAACTGTCTTGAGTTAGTTGTATAAAATTCCGCAAAGTCTTCTATATTCCAATCATCTCGCTCTAAAATAGGCCCGAAAAACTTGACATTTTTGTAAGTCGAGTAAATATTACCGTTGTACACGTTATCCGGCTTTATAAATCCGGGGAATTTAAAACCTTCTTTGGAATTGTTAAGAATGGTAACATCCTTAAGGTTATAACCGCCTATTTTTGCGCTGTCATCCTGTGTTCGAAACAGGCTGCCGTAATTAAAACAAGTCTCTATATTAGCGCGGTCCGCAAGATAAAAGAAATCGCCGTCAAAGTACATTTTTGACACCGCGTATTTTGGTAAAGTATTCGAACCGTGTGTTTTATAATAATTGCGAAAGCATGATTCGTAATCCAATACAAACTTATTGCCGGAAAAATATGTGGTTCCGTTGCGTTGGTTATATTCAAAATGCCCTAATACAGTATTGTTCTCAAAGCGTGTCGTGTGATGGTCGGCATAGTTATACATTTCTACCGACGCGCCTTTACTATGAACAAACACGGAGTTTTTTATTGTGAGTTCAAGGTCCGTAATTCCGGATTGCACTCTCGAATTACTTATTTTATCCGAAGCATAAAACAAACAGCCGTCAAGAATAAAAGTAGCTTTATCCTTATCCCTTACATTCTTTGTCGTCCTCGGAGAACCGTGCTCGGTTATAGAAAAAGCCACGCCTTTATTCTCCGCGAATATGGTGTTTCGGATAACAAAGTTTTCTATATAGCCAAAATCTTGTTCGGACTCGATGTGAAATCCATTGCCTCCAAAGCCCTTAAAAACACCCGTAAATCCGTTGTTTCTAAATTCACAGCCGTCTAAAAAAAAGTTATCCCCCGCGCTGATGCTCATCGCGTCGCGCCCGTTATTGTAAAGACGCACATTACGCATAGTAAACTTAGTGGTATGAGTATGCAAATAAGATATACCGTTTTCTACCCTAATATGCTTATAATCTTCTTCTCTAAGATTTGCATAATCGCTTGCTAAAAGTGCATATTTATATTTAGCGGCCTTAATGCCATCCATTTCAAAATAACGCATTTCACAATTTTCTAATATCATATTCTCGACGCCGCAAATCTCAATCCCATGAGTTTGTCCAATTAAATAAGCGGATGTATCCATTGTTACGGTTTTGATACCGCCGTCAACGGTAACATTTTTTATAGACACATTGAATGAATTATATATTCCCATGAAACTAATGGGCGTGCTTATAGAATATCCTGAAGGACTATTGCCGACGCCAACGTTTTCATGGCCGGCTCTTATTATGTCGTGGCTCATATGTAAATTGCCGTTGTCAATCAAAATTTTACTTTGGCGAAAATCAATATTTATTGACTTTTTTCTGTCAAAAGAAAATAAAGTCCCGCCGCCGCCGCCGGGGATATCCTCATGGTCGGTTACATCCGGCCTATAACTCCACGTTTCGTCTATTGGCGGCTTAAAAATGCTTACCGCGCTTACTTCATATACGCCGTTTGGAATATAAAAACCGACATGCGCTTTATTTTTAAAATAGCTGTCGATTGCCCTAAACGAAAAATAATTATCATGCTTAACCACGGCGTCGATTACGCCTCTGTTTGAAGGCGCGCCGGTTTTTAGCGTTATTGTATTGCCGTCTATTGCCGTTATGACATCTACATACCAAGTGTAGTTTTCGTTAATCTTTTTACCGTCAACTATAGTATTTGAGGTGCGCCGCAAATTTGCGATTGCTATGCCTTGGCCAACGTCAAAACTTGCGGCGCTTTCAACGGTTAAAGTCTTTGACCCCGCATTGATACTTCCAATAGTACATTCTTTTGAATCGCTTAAATGAACTCCGTCTAACTTGCTTGCGTCAATCATTTCAACACCGGCGACAGCCTTGTCAAATTCCGCCCGGCGAAAACCTTGCTCAGGATATTCCCCGTAAGTCAAAGACGTTTCAATCAAGTCCTCGTAAGTTTGTTCTTCGTTTTCTTGCAAATTCTGTTTTGCGCAGCCTGTCAATAAAAGAGAACAGCATATTACAACTTCACATACGCACAGAACCCATGCCAAAATCTTCCTTCCGATTTTGGCTTTATTTTGAATATTTCCCATTACCATACCTCCCAAAAATAATAACGGCCTATACCGCCGCTTTTGTTGTTCTCTGTCATCATTATCGTCAAAAACAACTGGCTGTTTTGCCGATAACCCTAAGAGAACAAAAAATCTGATTATTAAAAAACTCAGATTTTTCTTTTTTTTCTATTGTTTTATTATAACATAATCAATAAGTTTTGTCTACTTCTCTTTTCACTTTAGAATTCCTATCGCCTATGATACGGTAACTAACCCTGTTTATAGTTTTACAAAGCGGTAAGTACAAAACTGCAATTACCACAGTATTGGTGATTAACATTGGAATCATAAACGGAATTCCGGCTATCATTGTCGGCATAAATTTCGTGAAGCCGGCAAGTTCGTTTATTACCGGCGTTTCAATCCAAAAACATAGCGCCATAAACCCTGCAAAAAATATAAAAATTATATTATATTTAAAATTCGGAGATTTATCTCTTATAATAAGTTTAGTTAATATGCAAAGTAGTGGAAAATGAAAAAAGTATTGGATAGTAACAAGAAAGGAAAACAAATACAAAAAATTATCAAGAAGGCAAAATATAAGGACAGCAGGCAATGTCCTTTTCATGCCTAAGCTGCAAGTGAAGATTATAATAAGCGGCGAAACTATTTCAACATTGGAAATAAATTGCAATGCAAATTTCCCCGCAACTAAAAGCGCGGAAAGTAAACCTATAATAGCTATATCTGACGCCGATATAAAATTCTTTTTACCTGAATCTGTCATAATCTAAAAACCGGACATACAAAAGCTATATACCGCTTTATCGGCAACCAGAGTGCCGCTTATGCCTGCAGCGGCCATTTCGCCGTTTATTTTAAACTCTATGTAAAAATTACCCGGCGGCGGAGTAATCCCGCAAATTGAATCTAAAAATGCGCCGCCGGGCTGGTAAATTGTCGCCTCGTAAGTAAAAGTCGTTTTATCTTTTAAATCTTTGAAAACTTCTTCCAAAGTCGTAGCCGTGGTTTTACAAGTATATTTTGTATATTTGCTTTCGGTCAAACCCTCTATAATACCGTCGTTAATCACAATGTAGCAAAAGTCTTTTGATGTGTCGGTTGTGACAAAACAAGTAATATTTTTCTCTCCCTCCAACGGTTCACCACAGCCAAAAAAAATTGCGCTCATAACACAAATAAGTATGGCTGAAATTAAGAATAATACAATTCTTTTGTTCTTTTTCATTTTGCTTACCCTCCGTAAATTAGTTTTTCGGTTTTTCATAAGACATGAGAAGTCAGAAAGTGGTGAACAAAATTTCTGCAAAATGCCAAAACTTTGTTTTTGTCGCTTTGCGCAATTCTTTGACTATAAAAAAAACCGTCTTTTTCTCAAGTGAAAAAAACGGATTTAATTACATTTAAATAATCCAACTTCTCCCACCGAGAATGTTTTATTCAAATTTTTTAAGCAGGTTTCCTGACTTTTACGCTTACATTATACCCTTCCCGAATTTTCAGTGGATATAACAACGCGTTTACAGTAGCGGGGGCTGTGAGGTTTAAACCTTCTTCCCTTTCCTAAAAAATTAAATATTAAGTTGTAATTTTATTAATTAAAGATGCTTAGCCAAAATAAACTCAATAAGAATAGAGCCTTCAATTTTAATCTTGTACTCTAAAACATTAAGCGGATCGTATGACGGATCTTCAAGATTAGGCAGTTCTTCGTTTATATATAAAC
>Ga0209737_10001688_pt1 | contig 15702 bp, 13 predicted proteins | sample TergutCu122P3_FD_187284 | JGI IMG/M metagenome (GOLD analysis project Ga0209737, IMG submission 187284) | Cubitermes ugandensis P3 segment gut microbial communities from Kakamega Forest, Kenya - Cu122 P3 (SPAdes) (version 2) | ecosystem: Host-associated > Arthropoda: Insects > Digestive system...
CGTTGCGGGGCCGGCGATTGAGGCCCCGCAGAGGGGGTAGACGCGTATCGCGCTCGCCGAGGCGGTGCATCGTCGTCGTCAGCGGCGTCGTTGTGGTCGGTCACGTACGAAGTACGCTCCCTTCCACGCCTCCTTGCTTCCTGGAATCTGCACCATTTCGACGCCGCGACCCTGCCGTCAGCGATAAGGCGAGTGCGATAGCGGCGCAGGGGGCGTTGCCCCCAAAATGAAAAACGCCACAGGGGGGCATCAATCGGGTAGGGGGCATAGCGCGCTACGCCCGTACAGGGCCGTGTCTGCCTTTAGTGGTTAAATGCCGAGGTAAAGGCGTTTTCCGAAATTGTAGGTAATGTCGGAGTCGAAGAGTTTTCGGACGGTGTTTTCGATGTCGTATGAGACGCGGTGGTAGACGATGGTGTGGGTTTCGGTGTCGTAGATGGTGCAGCATGCACGATTGTCGTAGTCGCGGGGCTGGCCTACGGAGCCGACTGTGACGAAGTATTTTTTGTCTGGTTCGAAGGTGAGGATATTGGCCGTGACGTCGGTGGCATGATCTTTGGTCAGGGCAAAGGCCTTCGTGAGGTGCGAGTGCCCGATGAAGGTGATGTGGTCGAGGTCGTCGAAGCGCGGGACGAGCTGGTTTGCCTGTTCGATGAAGAAGATGTAGTTGAAGTCCTGCGGTTCGATGGGGGAGCCGTGGCTGACGGTGAAGCCTGCAGGATGTTTTGTGATGTAAGGCAGGTTTGCCAGCCAGGCCATATTTTCCTGTGAAAGGATGCGGGCGTGATAGTCGAGGACGTTTCGCGCGGCATCGTAGTAGTAGGCATAGTTCATGCGTCCGCAAACGGCGGCGTCGTGATTTCCCAGCATGGTGGCACTGGCGAAGTTTCGTATCGCGGTGCAGCACTCGTCGGGGTGCGGCCCGTAGCCGACGACGTCGCCCAGGCAAAGATATTCATCGCATGGGTTTTCGTGGTAGAAGTCTATGACTGCTTTGAGTGCGTTGTAGTTGCTGTGTATATCTGAGAATATGCCGATTTTCATTCGTCCCCTCCCTGCTGTCTCTCGTATAGCGCATAAGGCGGACATCACAAAGATATTCATGTCGTGATGGGGGAGGCTGGTGCAAGGGTAAGATGCGTGCTTGAGAACATTGCGCTCGTTGTTGAAATGTGAGAGAATGGAACACGTCGCGTGTAGGCAGTGTTCTTGGTGGTTTGAGCACATTGATGTGCGGACTGATTGGAGGAGAGATGTTTTCTAGAGCGAAACGGTCGTTGTTTTGTGTGGCAGCGTTGCTGTTGGCTGGCGTCGCCCCTGCGTATGGTCAAGACATGGAGGATTTCAAGGCGCGCATGGCGCGTGCGGCGTCGATGACGCAGGAGAACATGAGTGAGGCGCTGCGCCAATATCTGGAGATCCGTGCCAAGTATGCAGGGAAGGAAGTGGACTACTCGCTGGGTCGGACCTATCAGCGTTTGTTTCAGTGCGAAGAGGCACAGTATTATTACGAGCAGGTCATGATCAAATATGATTTGCCCGATGATGATCCGATTTATCAGCGTGCCGTGAAGGATTTTGATCAGATTGCGCATTGCCGTGACTGGCAGAAGGTGTACCTGGATTGTGCCATTCCGGCCGGGGGGCATGTGCTGATTGGCAGTGAGCGCGTGAACCAGTGCTGGGAGCGTCCTTTTGCACTTTCCGATGGTGAGCATACCTTTAAGCTGGTGTCTGAGACTGGCAGGGAAAAGGTGGTCACGTTTGCGGCAAAGTCCGGGGCAGCGGATGCGCGCATTGCCCTGGCGTTTGATGTGGAACAGGTTGTGGTGGAGCAGGTGATAGCGACTGAGCAGCATTTTGTGCTGCAGGAGCGTTTTCACCCTGCGCTTTACTGGGGGCTGATCACTGGCGGTGTGCTCATTATGGGTGGTGGCGGTGGCGGGTTTGCAGCGCTGTCGAATCGAGCTCTGGTCGATGTCGAGAGGAATGAAGTCAAGTATGAGGTGCTGCTGGCGACAGAGCCGGATAGGGCAAATGCTGCCAAACAGCGTGCAAACGAGGCGAGGGACAGGGTAAAGCTGCACAATACGCTGATGTATACGTCTTTTGGTGTGGGGGGGGCGTTGGTGGTGACGGGGGTAACGCTGGCGGTGATCAGTGCCGTGAGCCCGCGCGTTCGCGTTGAGAAGACGAATGTTGAGGCATTTGTGGCGCCCAGTGCCGGCGGCTTGATGATGGGGTTTGGGATGTCCTTTTAGCCGTGTGAGGCGAGGGGTGAGGTTTGATGACCCCATTTGGGATGTGTCAGTGCTGTCATAGGGTGTTCGATTGTTTTGCGATTCTGCGGCTGGGCGCTCACGGATGGGGGATGTGCCGGTATTTGGTTTGTTGAGGCGTGTGAGGGAATGAAAATTGCACAGAGTCAAAGTGAGCTATTGTCTTTTAGGTTTTGTGTTCGATAAACCATTTTAGATAGGGGAAATGATTATGGCAAGCATGGGAAGTCTCATATCGGCAATCTTGGGTGCGAGTGTCCAGGGACGTTCTGGAGCTGCGCGTATGCAGGGCTGCATGATAGCGGTGGTCGTGGATAATTGTGATCCCGAGAATCGCTATCGCGTTCGTCTGTCGTATCCCTGGCTGGCGGATCAGTATACGAAAGACACGACGTCGGATGGCAGTGCTGCCAAGGTGCAGAGTTTTTGGGCACGCATTACGACGATGATGTCCGGCTCGGAGATCGGGAGTGTCTGGCTTCCCGAGATCGATGATGAGGTGATGGTGGCGTTTGAGGAGGGCGATTTTGCGCGCCCGATCGTCATTGGCTCTCTTTGGAATGGTGAGCGCAAGTCGCCGCGCAAGCTGACGTATTCGCCGGATCAGAACGAAGAGGATATTCCGAACAATGAGCAGGGCGGGGATAACGATTTTCGTTTCATCCGTTCGCGCATGGGCCATACGATTGCGTTTAACGATCGCGAAGGTGAGGGTGGTGTTTCTCTGCGTTCGAACAAGTCGGCTGAGCTTTATATTGATGATGCCGATGGGAGCGAGCGCATACGCCTTTACGACATGAACCAGACCCAGTGGCTGGAGATCGATGTGCCCAACAAGAAGATTACGCTTCAGACGGATACGGGGGATATCCTGATCAAGGCCAAGGAAAAGATCCGTATGGAGTGCAAGAACCTTGAGATCGATGTTGAGCAGAAGATCACGATCGATGCCGGCGATTCGATCACGCAGAATTCGAATACGTATTCGACGACGACGAAGAGCAAAACGGATTTCACAGCGAAAGCGAATATGACGCTGAAGGGCGTGAAGATTCATCTCAATCCGTAGTTTGGGGCGTTTGTTTTGTGAAAGGCAGGGTGTTATCCTGCCTTTTTTGTATGTGGCCGGGCAAGGTGGACGAGAAAATAGTCATTGACATCGTTGAAGATGCGCGTTACGTTGCGCGGCCGATGGCGGGGCGTAGCGCAGCCTGGTAGCGCACTTGCATGGGGTGCAAGTGGTCGCAGGTTCAAATCCTGTCGCCCCGATGGGCCCAAAGCTGTTTGGTTTTGGGCTTTTTTTTTCGACATGGCTTTGGGGGCTGGATTCTGCGGATCGAATGTGAGTTGACGACGGGATGGGATGTCGTGAATTTCCTGTTTTGAGTTAGCACGACGTGACTTTGATAAGGGCTGTTGGAACGAAGGAGTGTTGTCATGCGATCGATTTGGTTGAGTTTGGCGGCTGTTGTTTGCGTTGCTTCATTGTCGGCCTGCGGGTCAGTGAATTTTGGCACCAGGCCTGATGCCGAGTTGACTGCTTCGAATCAGGCGCGTGAGTGGCAGGCGGCTCCTGAGGTTTCGGAAACGAATGAGGAAACTCAGCCTGAGGTGGATTGCGATGCCTTTATGGATGAAATGGCCAATGTTTGTTATTTGGGGACAGCGTTCGAAGCGGATGGGATGACACCGCGGCATGATTTTGACGAGGATGGCAACGATTTGGGAGAAATTGATCAGGAGTGGGCAGCGGCTTATTGTTCGTGCTATGCCCAGCTTGCCTTCCAGACGTTTGGCTGCATGGGGGTTCTGTCGCACCTTAACTTGACGGACGAAGAGTATGACAGCAAATACGAAAGCGTTCGTTATGAGTGTGCAGCCTCCTTTGAAACCTGGCTGGATGATGCCGAAGCGGATGGTGCCGTGTTTGAAGACTGCGACCCTTCGGTGGAAGCGTGTGCCGGGAGCGAGGGTGAGGCGGATGGTGCAGAAGTCTCGGAAGATGTGCTTCTTGATCGACAGTAAGTACGAGGGGTACAGATTTGCAGGGCAATAGCCGTTCTCTTTGTGGTTTCGCTTTTGGGAACGGCATTTTTGTGAGTTCTGATGCGGATATTTGATGTTTTGGTGGATGCGGTTCCGGCGGATGCCCGGATCGTTGACGTATCCGTCGGCATTTTTTGGACATTTGTGCAGACACAGTATGGGTGTGCTTTGTCGGCAACAGCGCATCGCTGGGTAGAGGAGCCATTTGGCGTCGTTATCCCCTGGGCGGGTGAGCTTGTTGGTAAGCGAGTGCTGGATTTGGTGGAACTCTATGACGGTGTCTCACTGACGGGGCGTGCGCTGGCGAATGCAGCAGTTTCGGCAGCGTTTGGCACTCTGGAGGGCGGGCGTTTTTCGAATGGTTCAACGCAGGAACTGTTGTTGTCTCTGTGCCGTGAATCGGCCAGGCCGCTTCATGTGGCGCTCGTGGGGCACTTTCATTTTGCAGAGGTACTGCGTCCTGCGGTACATCGCCTGGATGTGTATGAGCTGGATCATCGCTGCCAGCCGGGAGACATTCCGGCCACGTGTATGGCGCAGCGGCTGGCAGAGGCAGATATTGTTGTGATGACGTCTTCGACGCTGCTGACGCATGCTGCAGAGGCGGTTCTGTCATATTGCCGCAAGGATGCCGTGAAGATGATGGTGGGTCCGGGTGCGCCTTTGCACAGAACGTTGTGGGATTTTGGCTTTGACGTCATTGGCGGGAGTATCGTTCGAGATGTTGCAGGTGTGCGTCTGGCGGTTGGCCAGGGGGGGGCGCATAAGCAGTTGCCTGGCGTAGAGAAGGTGAACTATTGGCGTGTTTAGGCGTCTATGGGGCGGATCGTGTGATGGATTGGAGCGTTTTTAGCTTAAGTGACGGCATAAGCAGACAGTGTTTCTTCTGTTTGCTGGGCGGGGTATGTTGCCACAAACAATAACCTTTTGCCCTTCACCCACAAGCAATGCGTAGCATTGCAGGGGGTGTGGGGGAACTCGTTCCCCCACGAAAAGAAAACTGACTAAAATAGAGTGGAGGTCGTATGGATAAGCGGGTGGAGATAGCAATCATTGGGGGGAGCGGCCTGAGCGAGATGGAGGGGATCAGGATCGTAGACTCGGTGACAATGCTGACGCCGTTTGGTGCGCCGAGCGATAATATCACGATTGCGGAAGTGGGGGGGCGTTTGGTGGCGTTTTTACCGCGCCATGGGCGTGGCCATCGGATTCCTCCAACGCAAGTGCCTTATGCAGCAAATATTTGGGCACTGAAGCAGTTGGGCGTGTTTTGGGTTTTGACGTTTTCGGCGGTAGGGAGTTTGCGCCAGGAGATAGCGCCGGAGCATTTTTGTGTCCCCGACCAGATCATCGACAGAACACGGCATCGTCGTGAGACATTTTTTGACGATCTTGTGGTGCATGTTTCGTTTGCTCAGCCATTTAACGCGCAGCTCAGGCAGGTGTTATTGGAGGCATGCCGGGCAGAGGGCGTGACGACGCATGACGGTGGCGTGTATGTTTGCATGGAGGGGCCTGCGTTTTCGACGCGTGCAGAGAGCCAGATGTACCGTGCCTGGGGTGGGGATATTATTGGGATGACGGCGATTCCTGAGGCGAAGCTTGCCATGGAGGCTGAGATGGCCTATGCGACAGTGGCCCTGGCAACGGACTATGATTGCTGGCATGAGTCTGTGGTGACCGTCGAAGAGGTTATCCGGCACATGGAGAGGAATGTTTCGAATGTCCATCGTGTCATTAAGCGCGTTGTTCCGCTCATTCCGCTGGGCACCGAGGCGCAGAATCCGGCATCTGAGGCGCTGAAGTGTGCGCTGACGACGCATGCCTCGCATATTCTTCCAAAACATCGCGAGAAGTACGAACTATTGTTGGCGAAGTATGTCGACTTTGATGGCAGCCGAAGGTAAGCCAAGACGAGATGAGGTGGCGGATGCTGCTTGCCTGTCGCGCCATCCGCAGGCTTTGCCTGAGGATGGCGTGGCATCGTCCTATGCCTGCCGTCCTCTGATATGGCGAGACGTGACAGAAGAGGCATGGTCGAGCTATGCCTGGCAGTGGTCGCATCGCTTGTTGACGGCAGAAATGCTTGACGCGGCGATAGCGCTGATGCCGCCGGAGCGAGAGGCGATCTTAGCCATGCGTGGCACATTTCCGGCGGTGGTTTCTCCCCATTATGCGTCGTTGATTCGGCAGGATTTGGGTGCGGCATGTCCGATTCGGCGTCAGGCGATTCCTTCGGTGCACGAACTGGAAAGGCACGAGGGCCTGTTGGATGATCCGCTTGGGGAGGCTCGCCATTCCTATGCGGCATGTGCGACGCGCCGTTATCCTGACAGGGCTCTGATTTATACGACGCATGCGTGTGCGATGCGCTGCCGCCATTGTACGCGGCGCACGAAAGTTGGCCGGGCGTGTGAGCCGGGCCTCAGTCAGATTCGCGCGACGCTGTCAGAAATCGGCGCGGATGCGCGTGTGCGGGATGTATTGGTTTCTGGCGGGGATCCATTGAGTTTGCCTAATGCGGTTTTGGGTGAGGTTCTGAAGACGCTTCGCGGGTTTTCGCATGTGGATGTGATTCGGCTGTGTACGCGCATGCCTTGTACGCTTCCGCAGCGTTTTGATGATCCTGAGCTGCTGGCAATTTTAAGAGAAACGGCGCCGATTTATGTCAGCGTGCAGTTTAACCATGATTTGGAGGCAAGTCTGGAGTCTGCGCGAGCGCTGAAGCTGTTGCGCGAAGCCGGGTGTATTCTGAGCAACCAGAGCGTCTTGCTTCGTGGCGTGAATGATGTGCCGGAAGTTTTTGAGCGGCTGTATCGCTGGCTTCTTCGGCACGGCTGCCGCCCATACTACCTGTTTCAGTGTGATGCCGCGCAGGGGACGCGCCATTTTATGACACCGATATCGCGCGGGCTGGAGATCGTGGATTTTTTGCGCGGCCGGCTGTCGGGACTTGGCATGCCACACTATGTCATCGACTTGCCGGACGGCATGGGCAAGGTCGAGCTTTGCCCAGATTATGTCGTTGGCGGGGAACGCGGGGGCAAGGTGATGTTCAGGAATTGGTGCGGCGACGTGGTGGCGTACGACGATGGCGTTTAGGATAGTTTGATCTTGGGAAACCATGGCTGCGGCATTGCCTGTAGATGCTGTAAGGGGGTGAGCGTTGGCATGCTGTGTTTGTTCGCCCGCTATTGCTCGCCCGAGGGGCGACAATACGCGGGCGGGCGCAGCTATCTGCAGGGCAGATACGCCGCGCCTTCTTGTGGCCGTTCGGACGGGAGCTGAATTTTTGGCAGCGGCAGCCATGAGGCAGAGGGGGAATTCTTTGGGGGTTTTGCGCAGATGTGTTAGAACTCGTGGCGTTTGGGACTTTTGAATGGGAATAGCCTGCGGAGAATGACGTGGCGAGAGTCATCTATCGAGACGATAATTATCAGACGGTTTATGTGGATGTGAATGTCCAGAATCCGGAGGTGACGGTTGGCAGAAATGCCGGCAATGCCATTGTCATCCCTGCAAAGTCACTTTCTCGCTATCACGCCAAGATTGTTTTTCAGAATGGGCGTTATTTTCTTATTGATTTGAAGAGCTCGAATGGGAGCTATGTCAATGGCGCCCGTGTGACACAGCAGGAGATTCGTCCGGGCGACAAGCTGGCCTTTGGTGAGGTCGGTGTAGAGTTTACAGAGGCACCGGCATCAGGCGCGGGGGCGATGGCAGGGCCAGTGGCTGCTGGAGCGATGGGTCCTGGGCCGATGAATGTGGGTCCATTGGGGCCGGGGCCGATGGGGGCAGGACCGATGCCGGGGGCGATGGGCCCTGGCAAACCGGCGGGTTTTCCTGGCGCAGATGGTCAGGGGATGGGCGGTCCAAAGCTTGCCGGGCCAAAGCTTCAGATGTTTAATCCAGGCCTTCCGATGGGAGGTGCATCGTCAGATCCCCGCAATATCAACGTGCGCCCGATATCGAATCCAGGCAACTATCGCCCGACAATGCCCAACCAGCCATCGTTCGATCAGGATATGGAGCTGATGTTGCAACAGCAACAGCAGCGCTTGAATGCGCAGCCAGGCAGTGCGCCTTCCCAGGTTCCGGCGTCGCAGGGGATGGGCGAAGGGCAGCAGATGGGGATGGACCCCTCACTTGCACCTCGGACATTTGATCCTTCCACCATGGGTTATGCGCCGGGCATGATGGGTACGGGGATGGGCATGGATCCTCACCAGGCACCTGAACGCCGCGTGACATCATCTGCCTCAATGGCGCCTGCGCCCAGTCTGGGTGGCGGCATGGATCCCTCGCTTGCGCCCCGGACGTTTGATCCGGCGGCGATGGCGCCTGCGCCTAGTCTGGGTGGCGGCATGGATCCTGCGCTTGCACCCCGGACGTTTGAGCCCGACACGATGGGCTATGGTCCGGGTGGTGTGGGTGCCGGGATGGGGCTTGCGGATCCTTACCAGGCACCGATGCCTTCTGGTCGCACGGCCCCGCCTGCACCTGGTTTTGGCGGCATGGATCCCGCGTTTGCGCCCCGAACGTTTGATGTGAATACGATGGGTTATGGGGGTGGTGTTGGGGCAGTTCAGCCGATGGCATGGCATGATCAGGGATTGAGGCAGCATTCTGCATCGTGGCCGGATGCACCTGAGGGAGGCGTGTTTGGTCATGCCGAGCCAGGTGGGGAACATGAAAAAACGGGGTTAGGGGCTTATCCAGAGGTGCCAGAAGAAGAGGCTTTCCAGGCCGGGAGTGGGCTGTCTCAGGAGGCGAATCAGAGTGGTGATGGGGCGCAGGGGGCGGTGTCGGACTATTCAGACATTCGATCTTCTGAGGTTGAACTTGAGCGACAAGCGGATTTATATGCTTCACGCCAGCGAACGAGAATTGGCCGTGAACAGTCCGGGGCTCTGAGCAGTATGGCAAACCGTCGGCTTGCGCCGAGAGCGGGCCAGGCAAGCAGTGAGGTGGCAGCGCCTCGTGTGTCTCAGGATGCATCGACAACCAGTGGCATACTGCCGGCGAGGGCAACGAGAGGCAGGGAGCGTCATAGAGGGGGGTATGCGCCGCAGGCAGCACGCGTGTCGATGGTGGGACAGGGCAGTACCGACGGGGCGAGCATTTCTGACGAAAACCTCGCGCAGGAAATCTCTGATTTGGATGTGATGTCCCTGGGGAGTGCAGAACAGGCACCACTCGCTGTCGAAGAGATGTCTTTGTCCTCGGAGACAAGGGCGTCGAGCTCGCTGTCCATTCGAGTGGGTGCAGAATTGGCCGATGGGATGGCGGAGGCCCCGGATGATTTTCTTCCGAATGTGTCGGGGGAGCCGAAGTCCGAGATCCTCACGTGTGGAGATCTTTTGTTTTTGGAGGAGGGACGGGGAAGCTGCCAATCGTCGGAAGATGGGGCATCGGCATCTGTGAGTTTTGATAATGGTCAGCCGGGTGAGGCCGGGGGAGGATACGAAGGGGAACGGCTTCGAGCTGTCAACGCCGAACAGGCGGAGGTTCTCAACACCTATCGGCAGTTATCGGCACAGTTGTCGGAACAGAACGACGCGCTGTCTGCAAAGCTTGAACTTAAGCGTGCAGAGATCGAGGCTTTGCGCCAGCATGAGAAGGAGAATGACGGGCTGAGGCAAAGCATTGTTCAGCTTGAGGAGGGGGAGGCTTTGCTGCGTGAGCAACTTGCCCAAACCCAGTCTCGCGAAGCCTCACTCAGGCAGGAACTGGACGAGGCACACAGGCAGCTTGCCGAGTATCAGAGTGAAGCTGAGCAGGCACAGCGCCGTATTGATGAGGCAGAAGCCCAGTGTCACGCCCTTGGCCTGGAGGTAAACCATTTGAAGGATCGCAATAACGATCCCTTTGTGGTGTTGTGGCGCGAACGTTTTGGTGCGCTTGAACGCTATGCAGCATCGCTTGAATGTGCTACACACCAGCTTGACCTTGAAAGCATCGATCCGAAAGCCTTAGAAAACGTACGTTCAATGCGCGAAGTGATTGCGTTTTGTGCGACGTCGCTAAGTCAGGATTGATAAAGAGGCAGTTTTTGTTGTGCGCACATCGGCCCAGGGGCCGCGGATAGCGTGCAGCGGCTAAAAAATGGCGTTAACGACCTGTAGAGGGAGGAGATTTGGCTATGCAGTTTTATCATTGTGAGGTCTGTGACAATCTTGCGGGCATGATTCACGATTCTGGTGTCGTGCCTGTTTGCTGCGATGAGGTGATGAAGTCACTTGTTGCGAATACGGTCGATGCGAGTCATGAGAAGCATTTGCCGGTGGTAACGATCTCGAGTGACGAACGAGAGACGCGCGTGTTGGTTCAGGTTGGCAGCGTGCCGCACCCCATGACCAAGGAGCATCTCATTGAGTGGATATTTATCGAGACGAACAAGGGCAGACATCGCCGCGCGTTGGTGGCGGATGATGCGCCGACGGCGAGTTTCCTGCTTATTCAGGGTGAATTGCCGACAGCCGTCTATGCGTATTGCAATCTGCACGGGCTTTGGAAGACGGCGCTGTAATTGCGTTTTTAACAGGGGGCAGAAGATGTTCTGCCACTATATGTCTTACCCATAAGCGGAGAACTGGTTCCAAAGAAATGAAAAGCCTTCAAAGAGGCAATCATTTTCATCCAGAGGCAGCAATTTTTGCCCCAAAGCGATACGCAGTATCGCAGGGGGTGTGGGGGAACAAGTTCCCCCACAAAAAAATCTGTAGGGGCGACCGTCCCGGTCGCCCGCTGCGACGCAGTCGCCGACGGGGCGTTGCGGGGTGTCCCCGCACAGGGGGTAGCCGCGTATCGGCACGTAGGGGCGCGCAGTGCGCGTCCGGTGCCGATAGCGGCGCAGGGGGCGCGGCCCCCACACAGGCAGAAATGATGATTCGTCCCTACTTCTTTTTGGTGACCCACTTTCTTCGGCCGGCGGGTTTTTTGAACAGAATGCGGATGGGCGTGCCATCGAAGCGGTAGTAGGCTCGCAGTTGGTTGGTGAGGAAGCGTTTGTAGTCTGTGGGGATGATGTCGGGGGCGTTGGACTGAATGACGAAGGTCGGCGGTCTGATGGCGACCTGCTGTGCGAAATAGAAGCGCAGGTTTCGGTTGCCAACGGCGGGGGGCGCATGTTGATCGAGAATGCGCCTGAAGACCCGGTTCAGTTCGCCGGTGGATACGCGCATGCTCGCCTGGAGGTAGAGTTTTTTGGCGATGTCGAGAACTTTGTGCGTTCGCATGCCTGTCAGGGCACTGATGGTAAAGATGGGGACGTGCTGAAGGAAAGTGAGCCGCTCACGCGTGGCTTTAATGTAGGCCTTTGCCGTGTGATCAGTTTTGTTTTCGATGAGATCCCATTTGTTGAGCAGGACGGCGACAGCACAGCCTTTTTCGACGGCGATGGAGGCAATCTTCAGGTCCTGGTCTGTGATGCCCGTGCCGGCCTCTACCAGCAGCAGAACAACGTCGGCGCGCTCGACGGCATCAAGTGCTTTGACGATCGAGAATTTTTCGAGGCGATGGCTGATGGTGCTCTTTCGCCGGATGCCTGCCGTGTCGATGAGGACAAAGTGCTGGCCGTCTTTGCCTTCGAGTTCGGTATCAATGCTGTCGCGCGTCGTGCCGGCGATGTCGGAGGTCAGGAGGCGTTTGTAGCCCAGCAGCCGGTTGATGAGCGTGGATTTGCCCGTGTTGGGTTTGCCGAGCACGGCCACCGAGATGGTTTCCTCAAGGGTGCGGGCTTCCAGGCTGCCCTCATCTTTGGGGGTTGATGGCACCTCATAGAGTTCCACGTCTTCGTCGGTTTCGAAGTCGCGCGCTGCCTGCTCTGCCTGATCGAAATCCGGGATAGTACCTTCGCCGTCGTCATAGAAGAAGGCCTCTTCGTCCTGTGCCTCTTCATCCTCTTCATCTTCGCTCTCGGATTCGTCCAGCTCGGATTCGTCCAAAGCATCGGCATATTCCTGGGAGAACTCACCGAAGTCGTTGTCCAGCTCGAATCGCTGCCTGCGCCTCTCTTCGATGAGATTTTCGGGGAAGTCTCTCGTCGTGAGCGTTGCCAGTTCGTCGAAGTTAAACCCGTGTTCGGCCGAGACGGGCACCATTTCATCCAGCGCCAGTTCGTAGAACTCGTATTCAAGATGGAGGAGCTTGGGTTGGTCGACTTTGTTGACAACGAGAATGATGCGTTTGGAGGATTTTCGCAAAATATCGGCGATTTGCCAGTCTGCCGGCAAAACGCCGCTCCTGGCATCGACGACGAACAGAATGACATCGGCTTCTTCGACAGCCAGCTGTGCCTGGATGCGCATCTGCTCAAGCAGAATGTCTGTCGATTCCGGTTCGAAACCACCCGTATCAATGATGGTAAAACGATGCTCCTCCCACTTGGCGGTGCCGTAATTGCGATCGCGTGTGACACCAGGCGTGTTTTCGACAATGGCCGTTCTGGCGCCCACGAAGCGATTAAAAAGACGCGATTTGCCGACATTGGGCCGGCCAACGAGCGCGACAACCGGCAAACGAGAACGCTGTGATTTCATATTTTTTCCATGACAGGTTTTTTTCGTGGGGGAACGCGTTCCCCCACACCCCCTGCAATGCTGCGCATTGCTTGTGGGTGAAGGATAAGCAGTATTGTTTGTGGCCACATGCCCAACATTGCGAACAGGAGGGGAACAAGCAGTTTATGTTTTTTGCTGTTCGGAGGTTGAGGGCGTGTCATGATTCGAGCTGAGTGTTTATTTATTTTCGGTGTAGCCAAACTGGCGCAGGGCGTTGACGTTTTCGCTCCAGTCCTGCTTGACCTTGACGAAGAGTGAGAGTTGAATCTGGGCGTCCAGAGCCTTCGCGAGCTGCATTCTTGCTTCTGTTCCCAGGCGCTTAATGGCGCTCCCGGCTTTGCCCACGAAGATGGCCTTCTGGCTCTCTCGTTCGACATAAATCGTTGCCGTGATCTCAATGCGGTTTCGCATGCGCATCGACTTGAAGTCTTCGATCTCGACGACCGCTGCATAGGGCAGCTCCTTGCCCATGTGCCGGTAAATGACCTCGCGGATGGTCTCTGAAGCAAGGAAACGCTCTGTCTGGTCGGTGTAGAGAGACTGCGGATAAAGTGGAGCGGATTCCGGCAGAAGCGGCACAATGCAGTCCAGGAGGTTTGTCAGCTCCTGGCGTTTGCGCGCGCTGACGGCAACGATACTTTGAAAGTCAAAGCCCTTCCGGTAGGCATCAATGATCGGCAAGACCAATGCGCGATCCTTCAGCGCATCCATCTTATTGATGGCCAGAATTGCCGGCCGGCCTGATTTGGCGATGGCCTCCATGAGCTGTGCTTCGATATCCTCGATTTCTCCCTGGGGTGTCAGGGCATGTGTCGCATCAACCAGCATCACGATGCAGTCCGCATCGCCCAGCGTCGAGAGCGCCGTCTCGATCATGACCTGATTCAGCGTCCGCTTCAGCCAGAGGTGAAGGCCGGGCGTGTCGATAAAGACAAGCTGCGCATCATCCCGGTTGACAATGCCCCGAATCTTGTTGCGCGTTGTCTGCGCTTTTGAACTTGTAATGCTCACGCGCTCGCCGGTTAAGGCATTAACGAGCGTCGATTTCCCCGCATTGGTGCGCCCAACAAGGGCAATGAATCCACTGCGGAATGTTCGTTCCGATGACATGCTGCTCCCAATGAAAGCGGAAAACGTTCCGCCGACGGCTTATGGATGATGCAAGGCAGGGGGAATGACGATTTGCCCGGGCGACCGGGGACGGGCGCCCCTACTGTTGCCTGCGTTGCCCCCCTCATGACTTTCCCCCGAACCACCCCCCATGCCTCAGGAGGCATTTTTAAAGAAATTCAGCATTGGGGGATGCATTTTCTTTACCACGCCCTCATCGATAATGACCTCCTGGAGGTTATCCATCGAAGGGACTTCGTACATGATATCGAGCATGACATCCTCGAAGATGGAGCGCAAACCGCGCGCACCGCTCTTTCGGCGAATGGCCTCTTTGACGATGGCCAGCTGGGCATCAGGCGTGATGGTCAGCGCGATTCCCTCAAGCTCGAAGAGGCGCTGATATTGCCGAAGCAGACTGTTCTTGGGTTCGCTGACAATCTTAAGCAGCATGTCCTCCGTCAGCTCATCAAGCGTGACGATGACGGGAATGCGCCCCATGAACTCTGGAATGAGGCCAAATTTGACGACATCGACCGTTTCGACGGACTTCAGGAACTTCGAAGCACTTTGTTGGGTTTTGTCTGCGGCTTCGCTCGTAAATCCCATCAGACTCTCGCCCAGGCGCCGCTGGATGAGCTCCGAAAGACCATTAAAGGCACCCGTAAAGATGAAGAGGATGTTCGTCGTGTTGACGTGAATGAGATCCTGCTGGGGACGATTCTTCCCGGCATCTGGAGAAAATGTCACCGTACCCGACTCGATCATCTTAAGAAGTGCCTGCTGGACACCCTCGCCACCGACGTCGCGCCCGGCCGAGTTCCCCCCCCTGGAAGCGATTTTATCGACCTCGTCGATACATACGATGCCCCGCTCGGTGCGCTCAATATTCTTGTCTGCCGCGAGCCAGAGGTTCTTGATAATGTTCTCAACATCCTCGCCCACATAACCGGCCTCTGTCAGCGTGGTCGCATCGGCCACCGCAAAGGGCACGTTGATGAGCTTGGCAATCGTCTGGGCGATGAGCGTTTTGCCACAGCCCGTGGGGCCAATCATGAGGATATTGCCCTTCGTAAGCCTGACATCATCCTCGTCGGAGATTTGGATGTTCTCAATGCGCTTGTAATGATTGTAGATGGCAACGCTCATGGCAATCTTGGCGCGCTCCTGCCCGATAATATGATCGTCGAGGTAGCGCTTGATTCTGGGCGGCGGCATCTCTGCAGCGGTCAACTCAGATTTATCGTCGGCGGCAGGCTTGTCTTTCGAGACGATCTCATAGCACAGCATGATGCACTTGTCGCAGATGCACACACCCTCGTTGGGCGTATCCTTGCGATAAATGAGCTTATGAACATCCCTTTCTTCTTTGCCGCAAAATGAACAGCGAACTTTCTTCTTTGCCATAGCCTGTGCAGGAAATGAGAGAACCGAATTGGAGAGCGATACGTGCGCTTGTCGAGCACAATCGACACACTTTAGAGTAGTTGACCTGTGTTTGTCAAATGCCGAAGGGGGAGTTGACAGGGCAATCGCTTGAAAAAGTAGTTGACATTTGAGGAGCCAGGCTAGGAGAGGATGGGCATGTAGTGGTTCTTTGTGCTTGTCAGGCAGACTATGATTCACTGGATTATCAAGGAGGATACGGCAATGAGCAGTTCACTATTGGAGCATTTTTCCGCTTTGATCGATCCCCGTCAAGGCTG
>Ga0209737_10001689_pt1 | contig 15701 bp, 17 predicted proteins | sample TergutCu122P3_FD_187284 | JGI IMG/M metagenome (GOLD analysis project Ga0209737, IMG submission 187284) | Cubitermes ugandensis P3 segment gut microbial communities from Kakamega Forest, Kenya - Cu122 P3 (SPAdes) (version 2) | ecosystem: Host-associated > Arthropoda: Insects > Digestive system...
AATCTGTACTAATTTTTTTCTTTATTTCTTTATTCATATAAAATTAAGAAACTGTATTGGAATTTGAAAAAAAGTTGTATTGTATTGTATTTTTGTTTCTATTGTAATTTTTCTTTTTTGTATTGTAATTGTTTATTTTTTATGTTGCATATAACAAAATGTTAATGTTAAAAATGTTTAAAATTAATCTTAATCTTATCGGTGCCAAGAAATGTTGATGTTTCAAACAAAATTCAACTACAAAATAAAATTTCATCTAAGAATAAAAAATTCAAAAAATGTTTTATTTTATGTAAGCTTGCCTTAAAGTTAATGAAAGCCTTTTCCTTGGTGAAATATTTTCACGCATATTCGTGTCGATCTTCTTTATAGAACTTTCAATACTGTTCAGCAATGCTTCAAATGATGTTGCCGACATTCTATAGTAATTAAAAAATTTATTTGGGTCTGATTTTATTTCCTCAGACAACACATGAAATGCGCCTTTTCCCAGGCGTGCATTATTAATAGGATGAACCCACATTTTTCTGTTCACTTTCCTTTTAGCATTTCTTTTATGTAAAAGCCACACCGCAGCAACTTCAATCTCATCCATCATCATAATTTTCGAAACTTGTACGAGTCACACAAACTGAACAAGACGAAAGCATAAAGATGACTGGCGAAGAAACGATACCCGACTAGAGCGCACGTAGGTGACATTCTCCGAATCAGCTATGTTGCACGAATCGGCTATCGGAATCGCGCACGGAAGAGAACTGGATTCACGTATCGGCTACCGGAATCGCATTCACGAATCGCCGTGTGAAAGAGGCCTAAGTGATGAGAATAATGCATAGGTTTCTGCCTCGAAGCACTTGGTGGCATTGAGCCAGTCTTCCTGGATTATGGAATACGGAACCAGAATTTTCCATAGGGCATCTTCAGTGCTATAATATCCATGTGATGGGATTTGAGAAATGGCTGTTGTTAACGTCACATCTCACAAATTAAGTTTATTATTGTTATTAATTAATTAATATATGCAAAGAACTGTTTTCTGGGCTAGGCAACAGATATGCAACTACCAGTTAGACATTTAGACACAACTCAGGTCTTGGACTTTGTACATCATCTGTTGTTTAAAAATACAAAAACTGAACTCAGTATTGACCCATTGGAGCTGATCGTTGCTCATCTGTTTGATGAGTTGAACTGAGTAAATACTTCCCCACCTTTTTACCCAGTGACAGAAACAGATACAATTTCTGAAAAATTGTGTTCAATTTTTGTGCTTTTAGACGTTGGATGTTAAGACGAAAAGCCCAGTGGTTCTAAATGTTACGTGCCATTGTCAGAACCATCTAGAACTGTAACGTCTAGCTTACTGTAGTGACATTTCTTCACTAGTGGCCTGATGATTCCTTTCTGATGCACAGTTTCTTCTTGATTGGACGTAGAATTTGAGGGGATTTTTCTCCTGTTTGCCATTTAAGGTATACCCCATGATATGTTTATTTACAGTGTGTCGTTTCTACAGTGTTCATATTTTCATGTTGATTTATGTAAGTTACACTGTATGATTAGTATTTATTTTCATTGTGTCGTTTCTACAGTATATAACATTTTCATATTGATTTATCAATGAATTGCTTGGACATTAGATAATATGTCAAAGAGATTTGGTAGCATCCAGCAAGTTTAATTTTAGTACGGATAGGACGGGCAGGGGATGTTAAAATTGCATAGTGCCGTCTTAAGTGAAAGTAACTAAAGAATTGTAGGCATCTCTGTGTTCTGCAGATAAGAGTAGCAAGTGAACTGTAGTACTTAGCTCATTAAGTTCGTTAATCAGAATTCTGACTTTGATTTAATGCAAATCCGCAGTTACATTACTACATTTCATTTACCATTGAGGCTCGTTTTACCCATGATGGAGTCACTAATACACACACATCTCATTTTTATGTCAGATGTAAAATCTTACAGAACAGAAATTTACATTTTTGTGTTAAAGTGTTGTGTGTGGTGTTGGCAGTCATCGTTTGTTAAAGAACCCATGTTACAGGTGATATGCCCGGAATTTGATGAACTGCCTTGCATTGGAGATGTTCCTTACATAACATATTACATGTACATACTAATTTTACCTGTGCCAATAATTTGCATGTTGAAAAACAAAAAATTTGATGAACAAAGGTTTATTTATATTTTTGAAACTTTACAGCATTTCTCAATATACAGTGCATGATTGTTCTTAATGTCATTTGATATAATAAATAATAATCAGAAACAAAAACCTCATAGCACGTGTGAATAAGAAACAAAATGTTGAAATTGATAGTGCTCTCATCACTGGAGGCCAAGGGAGTTAACATATTTCATGTACTTTCTTTGGCCTTTGGTTGAGGCAGCACTGTCAGTTTTTAACATTAGCTGTTTTTCTTAAAAACAGTTTTTGAGAAGGAATAATAGAAATGAAGGAGATTGTGATCAATGCAAAATCATAAGATTTCTAAAAATGTCTTGAAAATGTCCATTCGTTAGTTTAGTATGTGATGATTTGGTGAACGGCTAGTAGTGATAGTATATACGTAATATGTATAATATATGCAGAATGACCTGGCACCTCCACATTTCATTTGACAAGTGACTGTGTCATTGGATAGGCTGTGGAGGACACTGTAAATTAGGCCATTTGATTTCTGTCTGTGGAGCCACATTAAGATCATGCTGTACAAGCCAAGGTCAGAAAAGAGCTGAACTACTTCATTTAAAGATGTAAATGACTCTTGGCGTGGTTACACATTCAGTAGTAAATATCAGTTCACATTTGGCGTAAATTAAAAGAACCGCTTAGTCATGTACAATATTTTTCTTGAAGTACCCATAGTTCTGTAACATTGAGAGTTTAATACATTATTACAGTACATTTGTTACTGGAATGCACTCATGAAGTATTAATGTAACATCCGTTGATTATCCCACTCAGGTGCATTTTAATTTGCCATTATGTACTGTTTGATTGCAGTCAGCATATCATATTTTTCCTTCCTTGATGATAAAGCAGTCTGATGTTAGGAACATATTTTTTAAAGTATATTCTTTATTGTATGAATTTGTCATGCTGTCTAATAAATATATATTGCTTTGTTAATATTTTGAGTTTTTTTTATCATACACAAGTTTTAGGCTTTTGCTGCAGTGGAGTCTGGATTATCTTTTTTCTGAGATGTGGTGCCACATGACTGGGTGATTGGTGCCCAGTGGGTTGAGACAGCATAGTGGTCTCATCATCAAGGGTTAAAATGCCCATGGACATTACAACCTTTGCAGACCACTGCATGGTCTTGAAACATCAGGCACCACTCACCCATTGGCAGTGCCATATCCCAGAAGAGCAAAGACATGAGATTTTGTGATGTTTCTGCTGGAATCTTAGTTGAAGGTGTTTGGGGAATGTTTGAAAATTGTAACCCATGGAAAAGAAATGTGCATGTTAAGTGTGAAGTTTATGAAGAGAGAATTTTTAGGGTATGTGGTATGTAGTGTTAGGAATCACATTGAACAATGAAATTTTAATACCTTCTGTCATCAGGGAACTTGAGACTAGTTACATGCACATCAGACCAGAACCAACATATATTTCTGTTTTGCATATCCACATTTGAAGTTCCCTTTGTATGTCAAGTCTAGCAATTTGAAAAAAGTGCAAGTTTGCTTTCTGGCCTAGGAAACAGCACCTGTCTTTCATATGTAAGATGACCTGCATTTCAAGATCAGGTCATTTAATTGGTTCAGTAATTCATCAGACCAAGTTATAATCATTTGGTAGAACTTGCAGCACTGAGTTCACGTCTTGATTAGTCTGTTATGAAAAATAGATGTAATGTAACCATTTGTGTTTATTTGTATGTTTCTTGAAGAAAGAAGTTGTGGCTATGTGAGTGAGTCATGTACATGTGTTTTGCAGCTGTCTGTGAAAAGTGTGGAGCAATAGGTGTAAAACACGCCTTCTATACAAAGGAGCGAAGATTCTGCAGCTTGGCCTGTGCTCGAGAGTACTCGGAATTGGAGAGAACAGGCCAGACAGTTCCCAAACCATATCCATTGCTCAACGTGAGTTATCTGTTGAATTATATAATAACAAATTTATATGCTTGTAGGACACTTCTAGCTGCAGGAGTGTTATGATGTTGCAGTTTAGGGATTTCTCATTTACTGCTCTTTGGCTGAAGTTCATAAGTTTGAGAGATCCTTTTTGTTTGCTGCAGTATATTTTGTGCTTGCTTATGCGTGTGCATGCACATGCATACTTACTGTTCTAAAAATGAAGGCTGTGTGTACCTACATAATACTGTTCTTTTCCCAATAACATAATTCTGTGTATCTATTTAATGTAGTTGTAATGTGTATAAATTTTACATGAATATACATATATAGGGTGATTCAGGGGAATCTGCTGTGCTTCAGGAGGATGTTCCTTAGGTTAAATTACATCAGTGACCAAGAAATACTTGTATCCAAAATTGGACAGTTATGGAGATAGTGGCAAGAGAAATTGAAAGAATGAGAGCTGTTATACATTTATTGATTACTAAATATGTGTTAAAACTAGGAGGAATTTGTAGTTCCTATAAAGTCTAATATCTGAGTGACGAAAACATTAAGTCAGAAAAACTTGCACCAGTTGTATAAAAATCGTCATTAGGGTTCCAAGTACAAGGCGTGTCCAGAAAGTAAAGATACGTCACGTGTAGGCCGATAGGGAAATTTTTTATGCTTATGGCAACACTGCCATCGACCTTGATCCTTTACCTGTGAGCTGTGCTCATTTGACAGTGGTAGAACTGGCTTTGTTTGAATGAGACATGTTTGAAATGGCAGCACTGATCCAAAGTCCCACCAAATGCGAGGTGCATTCCATCATACGATTTCTCAACGCAAAGGGTGAATGTCCAGTGGAAATTCACAAACAAATTGTTGCTGTTTGTGGTAACGTTATGAACTGGCAGAATGTGACAAAATGGTGGCATGAATTCTCTGAAGGAAGGACTGATGTTCACGATGAACAAAGGAGCCGTAGGCCATCTTTGATCTCTGACGACCTTCTTCAGGAAATTGAAGGAGAAATTTGTGCAAATCAGCGCGTGACAATAAGAGAGTCGCATGACATCATTCCCAAAGTGTCTAAGACCACCATTCATGAAGCTGTGACAGAAAAATTAGGGTACCGAAAATTGTGCACATGCTGGGTACCCAAAATTTTAATGGATGATAACAAAACGAAACGGAGGGGTTTTGCGCTGAAGTTTCTCACGTGCTACGCACGGGAAGGAAATGAGTTTCTGGACTCCATTGTGACTGGAGATGAAACGTGGGTTTTTCACCAGTCCTGAATCCAAGCAACAGTCACTGCAGTGGCACCATACGCATTCCCCCAGAACCCAAAAATTCAAAACTTCAATTTCAGTGAAAAAAATCATGGTGTCCGTTTTCTGGGACAGAAAGGGCATTCTCCTGGTCGACTTCATGCCTCCTGGCGCTACAATTAATGCCGATGCATATTGTGACACCTTGACACGGCTTCGAGCCATTCAAAACAAAAGTAGGGGAATGTTGTCACGTGGCGTGCGCTGCTCCACGGCAATGCATGGCCCCATGCCACGCACATCACCACTGCGCTCCTGGAAGAATTCGAGTGGGATATATTGGACCATCCACTGTGCAGTCAGGACCTTGCTCCCAGCGATTTCCACTTGTTTATTCACCTAAAGAAACATCTTACTGGGAAAAAGTTCGGCGACAATGATGAGGTGCAAGAAGAAGTAATGACGTGGTTCAAAGTGCTGGTGGTAGACTTCGGTAACTAGGGAATACAGAAGCTGGTTCCAAGACTTAATAAATGTTTGGACAATGCCAGCAACTATGTTGAAAAATAAAGATATATACAGGCAATTCATTAACAGTGTCGCTTTTGTAAATTAAAAATGTTGCACATGTTTAAGACCTTTGTATCTTTACTTTCCGGACACGCCTCACACTTTATGTAGAACACATGCTGCTACATGGCTTGGCTTGGCTATCAGCTCAAGGACAGACCTGCGCATTGTACAGATAAAGCTTCATGCTAAACAGCCAGAGTATGTGCAATGACAAGAGGATCACATTTTTCTTGCATCACAATCTCTTGAATCGTTTGACTTTTGGAAGGGGTGTTTTTGGTTATATCAATGCAGTTTAACCTAAGAACATTCTCCTGAAGTATGACAGAATTCACTTGAAATACTGTGTATATTAGTAGCCAATTCATGCATACTACATGAATAAACATACAGATGAGGGAAGAAAAGAGAATTAAGGTACGTGCATTCATTTCACTGTTTTGTTGTACAAAGGTTGGTACAAAAATAATGTCTCTGAATTTTTTTCTTTTAAATGTGATGCCAGGTACAGTTTCTTGCTATACGCACTGGAGAGCAACACCATCCTGCTCGAACAGGATCATCAGTGCTCCAGTCAGTCACGTGTGTTCATTGCAGTAGCCATGCGGAATGGCAGACGTGGACATATTTTCTAGACAGAGTGGTGATTGAATTACTTACTGCTGGAAGCTCTAGTCCATTAGAGATTCATAGATGTTAGCTCATTTAGATGGTGGGTCTGTCATCCTAATAATGTTGAAAAGGACATTGGTGGCAGGCTCTGCAGTGGCCAACCAGCCACGGCACTGAAGACAGAGACCAAAGACAAGGTTGATGTGCCGATTTGGGATGACTGCCACATCATGACACATGAACTGTGCACTGCAGGAGGGATTTAAAAAGGGGCATTATTATGATCATCAGAGAACTTGGCTGCGGAAAGGTTAATGCAAGGTAGGTGCTGAAAATGCTCATTGTCAAACACAAAACAGCCCAAAAATATCTGTGCATAACCTGTTTACTGCACTGAGAAAGATGAAGATACTTTTCTGTCAAGAATAATTACCTTTAATAAATCCTGGGTTCATCATGACCCATTGACAAAAAGACTATGAATGGAATGGCATAATGGCATCATCAGTTGTCCACACCAGAAACAATTCAAGGTGCAAACTTCTCCTGAAAAAATCATGGCTAGCTTCTTCCAGGACAGTGAAGAAATCTTCTTGGTAGAACTCATGGAGAGAGGTGACACAATCCCTGGGCCCTAATACAAATAACATACGCTACATGTGTTCATAAGGGCAGTGTTAAGAAGAATATGTGGCCTAGTACTAGAGAATGGGCACTGATGCCCTAGATGTAATAATGAAATTTATAGTCTTTACTTAGATCTGAATTGTGGATGATAACTAGTGTTGAAGACTAGGATGGGTGGGTCACATCACAAGAACACAAGATGAAAGAATCCCCAAAAGAGGATTCTTAATGGAAAAATCCAAAATACAGGATTGGAGAGGAAGCCAAGAACAGGGTAGGAGGGTATTGTCCATGGGGATGCACTGCAGATCCTAGGAATAAGAGGCTAAAGGAGATGAACTGGGAGTACAGAAGAAAGGAGGTGCCTTTTGAGGAAGGCCAGGGCCCAGAAGGGGTTGTAGCACTGTACATGGACGGATGGGTGGATGGCTGGGTGGGTGGATGCATGCATGCATGGATGGCACCAGTCAGTACAGAGCAATATTTGAAGACATTAAAGAAGTTGAAATAACAAATTCGAAGGGGTTGGCAAAAACAGGAAGATGAATTAAGTCCTTCTTCAGCATGACAACGCCAGGCTGCACACCAGTCTGCGTACAAGGGATGCAATTGCAACAGTGGAGGGGACTGTTCTTCCTCATTCTCCTTACAGTTCTGATGTAGTATTTCTGACTTCCATCTTTTTGACCCCCAGAAGGATGCAGTCTGAGAATGCCATTTTGTGGACTACAACGAACTGATGCAGTGTATGTGAAGAGCTCCAATGCTTCAGTAAAGATTTGTCGTGATTAACACATGACATGTCACACAAAGGTGGAAAAAGTGTGTTGGTAATGAAGGAGACTGTGTAAAAATAGTCTGACCTTTGTAAAGGATGTTCCCATGATTGTGTAAATTTCATTGTAACAGTAGTTGCTGAGAAAAGAATAGAAGGCCTTATTTTTATACAATCCCTCATTTTTATACATCATATGTGTTTCAATCCTATGGGATCATTTGTCATTTGTAGGCCATACATTATGTAGAATTCGTCATTACTATAAAATTTTTATGACATCTGTTTTAAGTTTTGCATAAATTCATACAAGAGTTCTGTGTCTTCTTGTACCACTATTATGTAGCTTCACCTGTTCATTTCCTGGAGTTTTCTTAACAGGGTGGAATAAAGATTAAAAGTAATTGTGTAATTTCTCGTATCTTGTAAGAATTGTAGAGATTACTAGTGTCACCCATTACTGCTTGCTGCTATTTATATGTAAGTGTCTGTAAATCTTCATCATCAATCATTAAAACTTTATTTGTATTGTTCCCTGTTTGCTGTGTCCCCCTGTTAGGTATTCATGGTAGATATTTTAATTTACTTGATTACTGGCCTGACAACTGGGTGTGGCTCCTCATTGGTTTATGAATCTTTATTAGGTGTTCTTTATGAAGTAAAAAAGAACAGCTTGTGTGGATACCTTATCTGTCCATCTGTTTGTGACCTAGTAGCAGTGACCAAAGGGTTTGTCAGGTTTTCATTAAGTGTGAGGTAGAGGTTGTTGCAAAGTGTCAGTTTGGTGAAAATCTGCTCATTGACAGTCACACTTTACTTGGAGTGAAAAATTAATTTCTCTCCATCCTCTCCATAGTTTTTGACAAGGAAGTCTCCATATAATGCCACTGAGCAGTTAACAAGTTTCATGAAAATTGGTAGAGTAAAAAACCATACTTTACTTAAGGACACCAATGAAATTTTTCCCATATTTTCTACTTTTTCATCCAGTTTGGATAAAGTTTAGTACAGGAGATTCTTACACAAATGTATCAGGTGATGGTGCATTTTGTGACAAGAAAAAGCCACACATAGTGGTGTTAATGATTTTCTGTCCCTGCGTTTCACATTTGTTGGCCAGTCTGGGTGAAATTCAGAATGAGAAATCTTTACATACTTTTGTTTAGCATTTGTGTGTTACACAGAGACAGGGAAGGCTGTACTTCTGTTATGTGCGTAAATGAAATTACATGTACACATGTACCAAGAAACCGTGTGACATTTTGAACAATAGAATGTGTTGGTAAAGATTGTGTACTGTGTTACGGAGTATACCATTTGCAATCTTGTTTCTTGCAGCTTTGGTTGCTTTAGGTCAGCTTTATGTATAAGTGTCAGTGGCATACATTTCTGTATTAGGTGTAAAAATATGCAGAAAAAGAAGTGCATGTAAAGTAAGAAAGTAAGGAGTGTTTCCCAGTTAGTTGCTGAAGTGTTTGTTAGTATTATATCATGAGATTGTAGTTTCAAAAGTCATTCTGTTCGTGTTCTTCAGAACTTCATATCTCAGGTTGTTTGCCTTGCCAGTGTAGCAAAATTGCAAGTAATTTTACTTTGAAATTACAACAGTTATGTTTTTGGTGCAGTTTCATCCTATGGATGGGCCTTACAAAGAGGAAGTGAAAGGATCTGATGTACCTCAAGAACCACATTCTCTTCCTTTACCAGTTGATGAACCTGCCAGTACCGTAATGGTGAAAAGGAATCGCTCAGAGCTGGCAAATACATATGAGTGGAAAAGTCAGTTGTCAGAGCAAGGCTTCATTGCAGCACCTGTCTCATGCTTCAGTCATGTAAGTAGTACTGACAGAAACAGATTGATTCCACACCAGCATTAATCCTTACCAAAATTTAATCCTTTGTCATTATCTGCAGTGAATTGATTGATTTACGATTGGGTTCGAGACCCTATGGTCCTGATGCACCTAGGCCTTAATTGACGGGCCCATTGTGCCCCATATCAATTCATGGGAGCCCGGTTACTTTGTTGAAGTTGCAGGTGGCGCCCAGATTTATACTGTTGATGTCATCGGACTCCAAGGAGCCCAGATACCCTGATACCGTATTTGGGAATTTTCCCGCCACTAGAAGACAGATGTCATCTGCATATCCTTGCGTATAAACTCCACCCCTATTGAGCCTTGCTATAAATTTGTCAACAACAAGGCACCATAGGAGTGGTGATGACACCTCCCTGTGGGCAGTGTCTAGACATCTCGACACTCCTGGAAAATCCACCAAGAGTCGCCATAGCCAGCCAACCCTCCTGGGTATCTAATCCATTCTATGATGGTGTAATCGACCCCATGTTTAGCCAGTGCAACACACATGGAGTCATAGGAGGTGTTATTAAACGTCCTTTCTATGTCAAGGAAAACACCTAGAGCTGTCTCCTGTTAGTCAAGCGCCTTCTCAACCCGAAGGGCCATTTACACAGATTTCCCAGCCTGGTATGCATGATGGTTGTGATGTAATGGCATGAGCACCAAAATTTCATCCCTTAAAAATCTATCTACCAGTCCCTCCATGGTGTTAAGAATGATGTGAGACTGATAGGTCTGAAGCCCTTAGGTATGCCTCAGGAATCCCTACTGGGAACACTACCTTAACCTGGCACCATATGGCTGGAACGTAGCCAGTTGCCAGGCAGGCACAAAAAATCTTGACCAAGTAAGGGATAAGGACCTCCTTTCCCTCTTGTAATGGGGCCGGGAATATCCCATCCATTCCTGGACTTTTGTATGGGGCAAATGAATCAGTTGCCCATACCACTCTCCCATAGATGACAACCCTTGCATCCATGTGCCAGTCCAAACGTTTGATGCAGCAGGCAGCAGCAGGTGCCGCCTCCCTCTCTATAACTACCGAGTTGGGGAAGTGAGTAGCAAGCAAGAAGTCCAAGGTTTCCCCCTCAGATTGCATACACCCTCTGGAAGGAGCTACCAAAGATTCCAGCCTGATCTTAGGGTCCCTAGATAGAGCCCTGTGTAACCTAGCTGCTAGGTAGGTTGTTAATGGAACTACAGAAAGTCCTCCAAGCCTCTTTGGAAGCCTTTTGTACTTCCTATCTATATCTCCACTGAGCATCTCTATAGACTTTCCAACTATGTGGGTCCTTATCTGTCCAGCAGTCTCACTCCTCTTCTGAGGGACTCCAGCTTGGATGTCCACTTAAGAGCTTGCCTACCTGTTTTAACAGGTCCAAGAGGACAGTTATCCTCATAGGCTGAGATTTGGGCTTGCTGAACCCAGTGAATGGCAGGCCCCAATCCAGCCTCATCTTTCATGTTCATCTCAGGGCCCCTGTCCAGTCTTACCCTCAGGTCCTCTAGGAAGGGGCCCCTAGGGTTCCTGATCAGTTTGCAGTGAATTGCTATGTTTTTAACACATTTAAGTACACTAAAGATGGGAGATGAGTATTAAAGTGGATTTTAAAGAATTAGTGTGAGAACGTGGAGTGGATTTATGTGGAAAAGGGTAGGAACCAGAGACCTGCTATTGGCACACTTTTCTATGAATTAGGTGACCCCTATCTTCTTGTAAAGGGCTGTGCTCCATAGACTTAATTATATGTAGTTGCAGCACAGGAGCTTAATATGTGAGAGAGAAAACACACAAAATTGAAAGGAAACCTGGGAGGAAGAAGCCTTGTGGTAGATCTAGGAAGGATGATATTAAGATTAGTAATACAGAAGTAGGGTATTAAGGTACAGACTGGAGTCTTCTGGCCAAGGATAGGGAACAGTGGCAGGTTCATAAGAACAGTGTAATGAACTTAACCATTTGATGCCTAACATTGACTGTAGTCAGTGTGCAGTGTTTGCTGACATACCAAAGTTCGGCCAAAGTCAGTGCCAAAAACGTGCCAACTATAAGGCATTTTGTAGAGCCCTGTGGGATATAGGCACTCTTGCAGCTTGTGTGCTGTATCAACCCAAGTAAAAAGGCGCTTTTATAGTTTATATTTACAAAAAATTCCCATGCCAAAAAGAAATGTCGGGATTTCTTGACTGTCTGAGTGATTGAGTTTCAAAAACTGCAATGCATCCCATTTTTTGTGCCCATAGATTGTACAGTTCCATAAAGTTTGAAGCTTCCATTGTGGATAGGTGCAGTTATATCCTCGTGGGTGAGGTGCATAAAAACTAGTGTTCTGGAGATGTCAGTGTCATCAGGGTCAACACCAGAGGCAGAGTAGTTCTCAGAAACCATGATTTTAAACAAAACCTGACGTGGCTGATCTCCAAAGAGGGTTTGATTGCAGATTTGCAGCTATTGTTTTAGTAATTATTAAGTATAAAAATAGTGAGTGTTGAAGATGTGTGGTGCATGTTATGTCTGCAGGCTCCGCTGGCTGACTGTTGGGAGAATATCACTGTGGGAATGAAAGTTGAAGTAGAGAACACAGATTGTGATGATTTTACAGAATCATTCCCTGATTCCTTCTGGGTGGCAACAGTTCTAAAGATAGCTGGGTACAAAGCATTGCTTCGTTATGAAGGCTTCGGTCAGAACTGTAGCAAAGACTTTTGGGTTAGTCTTTGTTCAAACTCTGTGCATCCAGTAGGGTGGTGTGCTACGCGAGGGAAACCACTCATCCCACCGAAAAGTAAGTATGTGGTGTAATTGTTGAATGCTTTAATAAGGGGAGCCAGGATATCATAGTATAGTGAGTAGATGGCTGGATGGTGTGTTGAAGAATTGTGGTTTGATTCATGGCACAAGTCTTCAGAAGACCGTGACTCATGTGGTTAGTCACTGGTCTCCCACGACAGATGCCCAGGTTCAATCCTAGGCCACACCGTGTGGGATTTTTGGTGGAGGAAGTGGCCCTGGGTTGGGGTTTTCTCTGAGTACTGTGGTTTTCCCTTGTCAGTAACATTTGACCAAAGCTCCATTCTCATATTTATTTCATTTACCACTTTTGATGTATTGTCTTGGCAGTTCACAGTATGATTAAATAAAATATTTCTGTGTGTCACTTTTGGGTAATGTCCAGACTGGCTTCGGGGTCCACCCACCCTCTTATATGATGGATACTGGGATTTAAGTGGGCGGAGCATAAAGCTGGCCACACACTTCTCCCTAATGCTAAGGTTAAGAATGAGTGGAGCTGTCTCTTCCATGTGCCTTCATAGTGTGGAGAGGGACAGTTGTACCTTTTCCTTCTAATGCCATCAGAAAATGCAGTGGTACATTGGTGATACATTAGGGAAGACAGTCCATGCATTTTATACTAGGGCTGTTCTAGGTGCCTTTCATTTTGTACAGCTATTGGGAGGTGTATAAATTTGCTTACATTTGAGGCACCTGAAACCCTTTTATTACACCACTTCTGCAAAATTGAAAATGAAATTTGAGGTGTTCACAGTGGTGAATGTTATGGTTACAGTCTGGACAAAACATTTAGTATAGTTACCAACATTTCACATTTGCCAAGCTTTTGTAATATGAGAAAACTTTAAGTGGTGTAACATTTGGGAATTTTAATGAGATTTGAGATTTTCACAGTAATGAATATTGATTTAGTAGTATTCTGGCATATGACACTATGTGGTGAGATAGGTGGGTTTTACCCTTAAGATGGAGGCAGTATGTTGCTCTGAAATATACCCACCTGCCGAACTATGTGGTGTTGTAATCCAGAACTGTATGGTTGTAATAGGGTGTTTATTGACATGGTGAAGACTTGGTCTGGGAGTTTGTATTATTTTTGTTTATTGTTTTTGTCAAGTGAACCTTAAACTGAAATAACTGTGAAACATGTTCATTGCAGCAATTGAAGATAAATACAAAGACTGGAAGGAGTTCCTTGTGAAGCGATTAACAGGGGCGCGTACACTCCCGTCTAACTTCTACAATAAAGTTACCGACAGCCTTGTCTCCAGATTCAGGTACATATTGAACAGTATGGTGAAGGGCTGTATATACGTAGACACACACACACACACATATTCATAAGACATAATATGATGTTTTCTTGAACAAAAGAATGTTATAATAAGTCAGGGGCATGTAATGTATTTGTGACAGGTGTGGCATTGGTTTGTGGTTTATTTGTGATGTGGTTGGTAATAGTGTACAGTTCATTTGTGACAAGGTTTGCGACAGCATGCACCTTATTTATGGTGAGGTTAGCAGTGCTGTTTGTTCAAAGTTGCACTGTAACTATTCTGTTTGCCTACATACATGCAGGTTTATTTTGTCTATGATGTAGGCCAAAACTGCATTTATGTAAGTCTTTTGTAGTGACAGAATTCAGTAAAATCTCAGGTAGACTTCTGTGTCAAGGTGTGTAAGTAAACTGCATTTGCTGTGCAGAAGGTGAGTACTGTACTAGGAGCATGTATTTATAGGCTGTAGGTAAGATACAAATTGGTTTGTGAAATAGGACAGCTTTGTGGCTACGTGACAAGTGGTGCCTTGGGTTCATGGTATTGACTGGGGATAAGTGATACGGGCTCTTTTTGCACGTAACAGTTTGTGTATTGGGAAGAGAAAAGTGTCTGTAAGTGCCAGAACATCAGACAGAAAATGCAAGGCTGTAGCAAAATAAATCAACATTATATTCAGGTTTTAAGATGCTGATTTACACTTAACATCAAACATACATGCTGTAACACTTCAGTAAATCATATCAACTATTTTTAGTTCTCTTTCTTGAAGTTTCAAACATGTAGGCTTATTCAGGGGTGCTGAGTATTTGAGGAACTGTGGTATATCAATTATCTTGACTAAAGTCACAGCTGTGTTCAGGCCAGCTCCACGACCCTCCCAACATATCTGAGTGCAGGCATAAAGTGACGGGTATGAAGCTCACCACTCATCTGCAGCTGGGGCCAAGGTTAAAGAATATGTAGAACTATGCCTCCACTTCTCATATTGTCTGTCTGGTGTGGTGCTTAATTACGTACAGGAAAGTCACAGTGTCAGCCAACCATGCATATCTGTATCATAGAGTGCTGATGGTCAGATTGATTCTTTCTTTACAACATACCAAGAAGAGAGTGATCTCACATTTAAATACTCTGTGAGCATATGATCCGAGATGCTGAGTATGATTTGCTGTAACTGAGTAAACCGGTAATTAAAACTGTGTACTTATGTATTAGCACCTAAAGCTCCTCAAATTATATTTGATTTCCAGATGTGGGTTGAACTTGGAGGTTGTGGACAAAAACCGCATTTCGCAAGTAAAGGTTGCAACAATTCAGAAGATAGTTGGGAAGCGACTTCATGTGTGCTATTATAATGCAGACCCAGATGATAATGGTTTTTGGTGCCATGAGGATTCACCACTTATACATCCAGTAGGATGGGCCCGTCGTGTTGGCCAAACCATAGATGCCCCAGAGGAGTACCTTGAACGTTGTGAAGAAGGATCATGGGATAAAGATGATGCCACACATGAATACTTCCATGAGCTGCCAGCTTCTTCGTGCCCTGCAGGCGTTTCATTTCAGGTTTGCTTGTGTCAAAGTTGATTGTAATAAAATTGTTTAATTGTTGTATAGTGTTTAGAGGTTCCAGTAATTCCTAGGTTTAGGAAAGGGATGTAATTTTTAATAATTGTTAACCCATTGGAACACTCAGTCGTCTCTGACGCGACTGGTCTCGCCATTCGTTTCAATATGCAGTCGTCTGCGAGACGGTTGAGACATCGTTGTCGTTTGCTTGTAATTCTAGCTTTCTGTCAGTAGATGGCATGACATGTCTTATACTGT
>Ga0209737_10001690_pt1 | contig 15699 bp, 9 predicted proteins | sample TergutCu122P3_FD_187284 | JGI IMG/M metagenome (GOLD analysis project Ga0209737, IMG submission 187284) | Cubitermes ugandensis P3 segment gut microbial communities from Kakamega Forest, Kenya - Cu122 P3 (SPAdes) (version 2) | ecosystem: Host-associated > Arthropoda: Insects > Digestive system >...
CTCTAAAAACAAAATCGTATTTATTAAAGGTCCAAACGGACATCCCGAAGCCGAATTGCGATTTTTGGGTTTCAAAAAAGCATTACAAAAAAATGGAATTAAATTTGATAAAAAATATGTTTTGAACGGACATTTTTCAAAAGAATCCGGGCAAAAGGCTGTTTCGGAATTGTTTGATAAGCAAATTGAATTTGATGCGCTTGTTGCGTGCGATGATGAAACCGCAATCGGTGCTATGGAAGAATTGGACGCAAGAAAAATTTTAGTGCCTACCAATGTTGCCGTTGCAGGATTTGATGATGATGTTGAAAGTGAAACGCATATTCCATCGTTAACCACTGCACGTCAGCCGTTTTTTGAAATCGGTAAATTTTCTGCCAATACGCTTTTTAAACATATTTCAAGTAAAAAAGTTTCCGAAATTTGTTTGGTTTCACCGGAATTTATTGCAAGACAATCTTGCGGTTGTTTGGAAAAATCCGTTTTATTGTCAATGTCTAAAAGTGGAATTTCGGCTTCGGAAAGTTTTATTTATCCGTTTGTTTTTAGCCAACTTATTTCGTATTTTTCACATAACATTCCGAATACGCAAATTCATTCGTGGGCAACTGCTCTTGTCGAGAAAATAACCGAAGAAAAATTTACCAGAACTAAGTTTTTACACTTGTTTGATGAAATATTGGTTTCTTATCGCTATTATTCTCAGGATTTTGCGATTTGGCACGGAGTTATCGGAATTTTATTTGAAGCTGTTGAACATCATAAACATGAAATTGCAAACCCAGATTTGGTTTTTTCTGCTTTGAGTTCCGCTTCGGTGCTGATTCACAATATTCATTCTAAAGAATCTAAGTGTCGAGAACTTGCTTTAAATGACAAACAATGGCTTATTCGTAAATTAACAAACAAATTGGTTTTGACTTTTGATTTTGATGCACTTGGAGAGGAATTACGCAAAACACTTCCCGAATTTTCGATTTCTACGGCAATTGTCGGGCTTTATAGTCAGCCGATAAAATCAGAAAATAGTACTGCCGACAGAACAATTGACAATATTATCGGTTTTGATGAAAATAAAGCAATAAGGATTCAACCTTCTAATGCGAGAAAACATATATCGTTTGCCGATTTTTCTTCAATTGACGAATTTGATTTTGAAAGAGAACTACGGGCAATGTTTTTTATTCCTTTGTTTTTTAATAATGAAGAACTTGGTGTCGTGCTTTTGCCGTATAACGATGTAAATCCGATTGATATATATGAAACGCTTCGTATAAATATTTCTACGGCGGTGAAAGGTGCGCAACTTTTGGAAAAAGTAAGGACTCTTTCGATTACCGATGAATTGACAGGGCTTTTGAACAGGCGCGGATTTTTCCAATTTTCATACGCAAGGCTTCCGTATTTGCATCGCCATAAAGATATGAGTTCGATTGTTTTGTTTCTTGATATGGACGGATTAAAAAATATAAATGATAAATTCGGACACAAAGAAGGTGATGCCGCAATTGCTGTTTGTGCGAAATTGCTTCGTAAAGTCTTGCGTGATGAAGATATTGTTGGGCGTATCGGCGGAGATGAATTTGTAGTGTTTTCATCAGTAAAAAAAGCGGAAGACAGCGAAAGTGTTATTAAAAGAATACGCAAAAAATTTGATGAGTATAATGCACAGAAAAATCATAAATATTTGATTTCCTGCAGTGTGGGAGCGATGGTTTTGCCGTCAAATGCAACTCGAGAAATTTTTGATTCGGCAATTCAAAGCGCAGATGATATTTTATATGAAGAAAAAAAAGAAAAAAGAAGAAAGGGGATTGCAAGACAATGATAAACGAAAATTATCTTCAAGACCAGATTGATACAATTCGGCAGACATTCGGCTATCTGAAAAAGTTTAAGGATTCCGTGTTTGTGATTAAAATAGACGGGCGTTTGGTTTGCGACCCGCTTTTTCCGCTTTTAAGCGACCCTGTTTTTTCACTTTTGATTAAAGATGTGGTTTTATTGCACAATTTAGGCATAAAAATCGTGCTTGTTCCGGGAACTCGGGTTCATATAAACGGGATTTTGGGTTCATTCGGAATTAAAACCGAAGAATATAAAGGTATGCGGATTTCAACGGAAGAGGCGATTCCTTTTATTAAAATGGCGACTTTTGATGTGGCAAATCAAATTATGACTATGCTTGCCGAAAACAATGCAAATGCCGTAATCGGAAATTGGGTGCGTGCAAGAAGTATCGGTGTTATTGACGGCATAGATTTTCAGTCGAGCGGACTTGTTGATAAAATTGATGTAGAAAGTATTCGAAATGTTTTGGATAACAATATGATACCTATTTTCCCAAACATCGGCTGGAGTTTGTCGGGCAAGCCATATAATATTTCATCGCACGAATTGGCTCATAAAATAAGTATTGCAATGCAGGCGGAGAAATTGTTTTTCATTACGGATTTTGGCGGAATTTCAAAAGACGGCAAACAAATTTCGCAACTTACGCTTAAAGAAGCAAAGGAAATTTTATCTAAAAAACCGATTGACGAAGACGATGAAAGTATGGAATTGCTTAAATATTCTTACGATGCGGCAAAATCGGGTGTTAAACGCGTCCATATTGTGGGCGGACACCAAGATGGAATGCTTTTGAAAGAAATTTTCAGCAACATCGGAGAAGGAACTATGATTTATTCTGACGAATTTGATTCAATTCGTAAACTTACACATTCCGATATTCCCGAAATTATGCGTATAATTGCTCCGCAGGTAGAAAAAGGCATTTTGATTGCACGGACAAACGAAGAGATTGATAATTTAATCGGTGAATTCTATGGGTATGAGGTTGATGGGATTTTGCACGCTTGTGCTGCGTTACATAGTTACGAGGATGATGAGAATTCGGCAGAAATCTGTTGTGTTGCGGTTGATAGCGCATACAACGGAATGGGAATCGGTAATAAAATGATGAATTATCTTATTTCGTTGGCAAAATCACTTGGCAAAAAACGTTGTATATTACTTACTACACAAACTAGCGATTGGTTTAAAGATTTGGGTTTTGTTGAAGCGGGACCTGAATGTTTGCCGAAATCAAAACGGGAAAAATATAACAAAAATCGCAAATCACGCGTTATGGTTTTGAATTTGAAATGAGTGGTTTTTCCGTAATAATTCCTTTCAAAAATGAAAAAGAGAATTTAGGCGAGCTTCTGAATTCTCTTTTATCTCAGAAAACAAAAACTCCTTTTGAAATAATCTTAATTGATGATTTTTCTGATGACGGCGGTAGCGAAATTGTAAAAAAATATCAGAAAGTGAAATTATTTTACAGAAAAGATTTTCCTGACAATCCTAATATTTCGTCAAAACAAAATGCGCTTGATATTGGAGTTAGCCATGCAAAATACGAATATCTGGTTTTTACCGATGCTGATATGATTTTTGATGAAAATTGGCTTGAAAATGCGGCTGAGCCGCCTGCCGATTTTGTTTTTGGACGAACGGAAATTTATCCTGCGAAAACTCCTTTTGAAATCTTACAGAAAATACAATTAGATTTTTTGTTTGCAGTGTCTTTTTTATTTAATAAACTCGGATTTGACGGCTCGGCAATGGGAAATAATTTAGTTATTTCAAAAAAACTATACGAAAAAATCGGTGGACAGCAGGGGATTGGTTTTTCATTGGTTGAAGATAAAAAACTACTTTCTATAGCTCGCAAAAACGGAGCGAAAATTTTTTGCACAGATAATTTTTCCGCATTTGCTTTTACAAAGCCGGTTTCTGCTCAAAAATTTCTTATGCAAATGCTTCGCTGGGTAAAAGGTGGTTTTGTTGAAAGCAAAACTTTGGCAGCGTCACTTGTGATTTTTGCAATTTCTAATTTGCTTATCTTACCGTCATTTTTAATTATTTTATTTTTAATTCCTGTTTATTTACGGAATAAAATTTCTCTTAAATTTGTGTTTTTGCTTCCGTTTGTGTTTTTTGTTGAGACACTAATTTTGCTTCCATCGTTGTTTTTTGTAAAACTGAAATGGAAAGAAAGAAAAATATAGGAATTTACCCATTTCTTATTTTGCTAATGTTATTTTCTTATAGAAGGAGTATAATGTTATGAAAAATATAAAGATTGTAATAGGTTTATATGTAATGTTTATGTTGTTTGCCTGTAGCGGCAATAAAAGTGTGTTTGATGCCACAGGGTATTTTGAAGCAGAAGAAACGATTATTTCTGCCGAAGCAACAGGGGTAATTCGGCAGTTTGATTTGGAAGAAGGACAAATTCTTGCGGCAGGACAGCCAATAGGTTTCATTGATACCACACAATTATTTTTGAAAAAGAAGCAGTTAGAAAGTCAAATCCATGCTTTACTCAATAAAAAACCTAACATTCCCGTGCAACTTTCTGCTTTGCAGTCGCAATTGAAAACAACAGAAACAGAGAAAATCCGTATTGAAAAACTTGTTGCAGCCGATGCAGTTCCTACAAAACAATTAGACGATATTAACGCCCAAATAGAAGTTCTGCAAAAACAAATCTTAGTTCTGAAATCAACGCTTGACATTTCAACACAGGGGATCATTAATGATGCTGCGGCTTTGCAAATTCAGATTGAACAAATTGACGACCAACTTGTCAAAAGCCGTCTTGTGAGCCCACAGAAAGGAACGATTCTTGCCAAAATTGCCAAAGTAAACGAACTTGCAACTGCAGGTAAACCGCTATATAAAATTGCCGATTTGCAAAATATTTATTTGCGGGCATATATAACTTCGTCGCAACTTACGCAGATTAAGCTCGGACAGGAAGTATCCGTGTTTGCCGATTTTGGTGAAAAAGAAATGCGGAAATATGAAGGTATAATTTCGTGGATTTCCGATAAATCCGAATTTACGCCCAAAACAATTCAAACGCAAGATGAAAGAGCAAATCTTGTATATGCCGTAAAAATTACCGTTAAAAACGATGGCTACCTGAAAATCGGAATGTATGGGCAAGTGAAATTCAATTAAGAATTAAAAGTTAAAATGATTGAAGTAGAAAATATAAACAAAAAATATGGCAATGTTACGGCTTTGCAAGATATTTCATTTTCGGTAAACAAGGGCGAAATTTTTGGGCTGATTGGTCCTGACGGTGCAGGTAAAACTTCGCTTTTTCGGATTTTGACTACGCTTATTCTTGCAGATAGTGGTGCAGTGACAATAAATGGTTGGGATGTTGTGCCGGATTACCGTAAAATCCGTGGCAATATAGGGTATATGCCAGGACGATTTTCACTATACCAAACTATGACGGTTGAAGAAAACCTTAAATTTTTTGCAACGCTTTTTCATACAAATATAGCAGAAAATTATGATTTAATAAAAGACATTTACAGCCAAATTGAGCCGTTTAAAAAACGGCTTGCCGGTAAACTTTCCGGCGGAATGAAACAAAAACTCGCTCTCTCATGTGCATTGATACATAGTCCGCTTGTACTATTTCTTGATGAACCTACAACGGGAATTGACCCTGTGAGTCGCAAAGAATTGTGGGCAATGTTGCGTGGGCTTAAAGACAGAGGAATTACAATTGTTGTTTCTACGCCGTATATGGATGAGGCGATACAATGCGACCGAATAGCTCTTATGCAGAGTGGTAAAATTATGTCCATTGATACTCCGCATGGAATAATTGATAAATTCCCTCATAAAGTTTTTGCTGTGAAAGCCGATAATATGAATCGTCTTTTGAACGATTTGCGAAAACATAAAGGTGTAAAAAGTTGTTATACTTTCGGTGAATTTCACCATGTTATTTTTGTTAATGATGAAGTTAAAATAAACAATCTTGAATTCATAGAAATCACTCCGACAATTGAAGATTGTTTTATGAATTTAACCGAGAGTAAATTATGAATTCGGCAGTCATAAAAGTAGAAAATTTAACAAAGCGTTTCGGAAATTTTGTTGCTGTTAATGGTATAACATTTGAAGTTAAAAAAGGTGAGATTTTTGGATTTCTGGGTGCTAATGGTGCGGGTAAAACTACAGCGATGCGTATGCTGTGCGGATTAAGTCGTCCAACACACGGCAATGCAATGGTAGCAGGCTTTGATATTTCTCGACAATCGGAAAATGTGAAAAAACATATAGGTTATATGAGTCAGAAATTTGCTTTGTATGAAGACTTGAAAGTTTGGGAAAATATGCGGCTTTATGCAGGGATTTACGGAATGCCTTCCAAAGAAATTCCTGTGGCAATAGACAAAATGCTTGAATCTTTAGGTTTTACAAGCGAGAAAAACACATTTGTAAAAGATTTGCCGCTTGGTTGGAAACAAAAATTAGCATTTTCGGTTTCCATTATTCATCGCCCGCAAATAGTATTTCTTGATGAGCCGACGGGAGGTGTTGACCCTGTTGCCCGCCGTCAATTTTGGGAATTGATTTACAAAGCAGCAGAAGATAATATTACAATTTTTGTTACAACGCATTATATGGACGAAGCCGAGTATTGTAATCGTGTTTGTATAATGGTTGATGGTCGGATTGATGCGCTTGATACACCAGCCAATCTTAAAAAACAATTTTCAGCAGATTCTATGGACGAGGTATTTACAAAATTGGCAAGAGTAGCGATTCGGGGAGATAATTGAATATGTCTGCAAAACGAATAAAGACTTCATTGCAATTTCTTTCTTTTGTCAAAAAAGAATTTCTTTATATTTTCCGTGATACTTGGACGATGATAATTCTTTTGCTGCTACCGATTTTGATGATAATTCTTTTTGGCTTCGGAATAAGCACCGAAATAAAAAATACCGGCGTTGCAGTATTCGACCCTTCGCAAGATGTTGCAACACAGCATATTATCAATACTATTTCTGCAAGCGAGTATTTTTTCATTGACCGATATATATCGAATATTTCCGAAGCAGAGCAGTCTTTGAAAAAAGGCAATATTGGACTTGTGGTTGTTTTTAGCGGAAATTTTTACGAAAATCTGAATCGCGGCAATACAAGTATTCAACTTATTGCGGACGGCTCTGACCCCAATACTGCATCTACGCTTGTAAATTATGTAACGGCAATAATAAACAGCAGTCAATCCCAGTTTGTCTTGATGTCGCCAAAAATAAATATTGAATTAAAATTGCTTTACAATCCCACAATGAAAGGCGCATACAACACAGTTCCCGGTGTACTTGGACTTGTATTTATGCTGATTTGCACAATGATGACTTCCATATCAATTGCTCGAGAAAAAGAAACCGGAACTATGGAAATCTTACTTGTTTCGCCCGTAAAACCGATTACGATTATTTTATCGAAAACCATACCATATTTTGTATTGTCTTTATTTAACTTCACAACAGTTTTGCTACTTTCTGTTTTTGTTTTGAAAGTGCCGATTGCAGGAAGTTTGGCTTTACTTACCGGTTTGGCAATGATTTTTATATTCCTTTGCCTGTCTCTCGGCGTACTGATTTCTATTGTTGCTCCATCGCAAATTGTGGCGATGCTTATATCGGCAGTGATTATGATGGTTCCTACGATACTGCTTTCCGGTTTGATGTTTCCTATAGAGAGTATGCCTTTTTTATTGCAATTGATAGCACAGATTATTCCCGCGAAATGGTTTATTGAGGCGGCTCGCAGTGTAATGATAAAAGGAGTAGGTATTTCTGCCATATCGCAGGAATTTTTGGTTTTAAGCGGTATGGTAATATTCTTTTTGGTAGTAAGTGTAAAAAAGTTTAACAAAAGATTGGCTTAAATCTATGTTTAAATATTTATTGGAAAAAGAATTTAAGCAATTTTTCAGAAACAAATTTTTGCCCAAACTTGTGGTTGTATTTCCGTTTGCGGCTATGTCTATATTTCCGCTTGTTGCGAATATGGAGGTAAAAAATCTGTCGCTTGCGGTGGTTGATAATGACCGTAGTATTACATCTCGGCAAATGCTGGAAAAGATAACATCTTCAGGATATTTTAAAATAAGCGGTCATTTTAATGATACCAAAACCGCACTTAAAAGTATTGAAAAAGGAACTGCTGATTTATTACTTGAAATTCCGCCGAAATTTGAAGAAAGTCTTAACCGAGAAAAAATTGGTAATTTAATGATTTTAGCCAATGCCGTAAATGCTATGAAAGGCGGCTTAGGGTCAATGTATCTCGCAAGTATAATTTCCGACTATAATTTAATTTTAAAGCAGTCACCGCAAATTCCAAAAACTGCCGCTTTGGATATTCGTCCGTTTTTTCGTTTTAATCCGAATTTGAATTACAAACTTTTTATGATTCCCGCACTAATGGCAATGATGATGGCAATAATTTGCGGTTTTTTACCGGCTCTTAATATAGTGAGTGAAAAGGAAAACGGCACTATCGAACAGATGAATGTTACGCCAGTAAGAAAATTTACTTTTATTATTTCAAAACTGATTCCTTACTGGGTTGCAGGTTTTGTTGCATTTTCACTATGTATGTTTTCGGCGTTTCTTTTTTACGGAATATCGCCAAAAGGTTCAATTTTTCTGCTTTATTTATTCGCGATTGTGTTTGTGTTGAATTTTTCGGGTTTCGGATTGGTAGTTTCTAACTACGCAAAAAACATTCAGCAGGCAATTTTTATAATGTTCTTTTTTGTAATAACCATGGTTTTCATAAGTGGTCTTTATACGCCATATCAAAATATGCCCCAATGGACACAAACAATAGGTAATGTTAGTCCGTTAAAATATTTCATTCAGGCATTGCGAATGATTTACATAAAAGGTGCCACATTTTTTGATATGCAACACCTTTTTTATCCGCTTTGCGTGCTTGCCGTATTTTTCAACGGTTGGGCAGTATTAAGTTATCGAAAGAAAGATAATTAAATATTATTTTCTTACTCCGAGTTTTGCCGAATAATGATATGTTTTCCCGTTCGCACTTTTTACTTCGGCTATTACCAAATATGTTCCGTTAGCAATAATTCGTCCATTTTGGTTTTTTAAATCCCAGATAAGCGGGCGGTCGTGGGCGACTGCCCCTACAAATACAATATTACCTGTCATATCGTAAATTACGATTTTTGTTTCTATTGCTTTTTCGTTGTTTGGTAAAACTACATTGATTTTTGCTTCGTTTGAAACAATATTGTTTTCAAACATAATTCCGAAGCGATTGTCAGTAGTTTTTGTGTTGAAAATTGATATTGTCGTATCAATAATAGTAGTATCATTATCGCATGAACCAATCAGAACCCATTGTTCCGGTTTGAAAACATCATCTCTTTTGCTTCCGCATTCGCCTAATAAAGTCCATTGGTTTTCATCGAAAGTTGTGTAATTTGTGCCGAAATCTTTATTTTCCCATAATTTCCCGTCATATACAACTTTAAGATAGCCGCCCGGTACCATTACGTCAAACATATCAATGTCTTCAAAATTCTTTTCTCCGTCACAATCAATGTTAATCCAGCCGGCATTATCTACTTTACTCATATATAAATCACCTTCATATACAGCTTTTATAGCTCCGGCAGTTCCCATTTCAACTTCTTTAAAATCCGATACTCCGTCACAATTGATTTCTTCGTCAGGGTCAATGTCTTCGATTATATTAAAATCCGTCCAGCCGGCAGCTAAATATGCAGCTTTTGTTCCGACGGGAATATGAAGCGTTACATTTTCTCTATTAACACCGTAAAAAGTTTTGTTGTCTATAATTTGCGGAATGGTTGCATTGTTTGTTATTTTTGTTAAATCGTAGCATCGTAAAAAAGCATATTCTCCTATGTATGTTGCACTTGCAGGTATAGTTAAGGTGTGTAATTGCTCGTTTCCTACATAAGCGTATGGAAGAACTCGTACTGTACTTTGAATTATATCTTTGGTTGTCAAGCTTGTTTGTGCGGCGACAGTTCCCCATCCGTAAAATTCTTCACTACTTTTTTGTGCTAAATTTCTGGTGAGTTGCGTAGCACAAACTTTACAAAATTCATATTCTATCCATTCCATAGTACATTTATTATTTGTCGGCTTAAACCAATTTTGACCTGAAAACTGAAAAATACCAATATTTTCAAGATTTAACCAATGTCTCCATCGAATTGTACTTGAGTTATTATTTGCAGTTCTGTTCGGGCTTTCTGCAACTTGAGTATGCCAATATTCGTCGGATAATCCAAGCGCGTGACCGACCTCGTGAATCATAACTTGCTGATATAAGTCGCCTAATGAAGAAAAAGCAACTTCCCCTCCTGAACCGCCGTATCTCAAATCATTAACTAAAATCATAGTAAGATTGGCATTCGGTGTATAGTGATTTATCAAATCTCGTACTTTTTGGCTGCCTGCAGACGGATTTGCATACCACAACAATCTTTCCGTTCCTCCGACATTAAATACGCTGCCGAAGTAATTATCAATTATTTCATTGGGTAATCTTCCCGCACCCGATACATTTGAAATTACTCTTATTGCATATACATTGATATTGTCAAAAATTGAAAAAGGGTATCTTTTAGTAACAGAATCGGCAACCGATTTTGCCGACATTATAAAAGCGTCCTGTTGAGTTGCTGTAAACCCGTCACCTAATATGGTAAAAGACATGCTTTCTAAACTCGGTTTCTTGCTGCGAATCAATGTATCTACAACAAAATCAGGCACCGCACGAACGGATTTTTCATTAAGTACCTCCGGTTTTGGTACTGCCACCATTTCAAATTTGCGAGTTTCATGATTAGGAACACTCAAATAAATCACATCTTCTTGATTTGTTTGCGCTCCGATAAATAAAATTAAAGTAAGAATGAAAAATATCATTATTTTCTTTTTAAACATAGAATTCTCCCGAATAATTAAAAACACCTTTTAATATAGAATATAATATTGAAAATATAAAAAAACCAAATAAAAACATAAGGCGCAGATTTTATTCTGCGCCTTATGTTTTTAACCTAAAACTTTTGCGACTGATTTTTTGAAAATCTCTAAGCCTCGAAGCAAAACATCTTCTTCGATTGTAAGCGGCGGCATACATTTTACAACGCAATCCGCTCGCCCTGCTCTTTCCAAAATAAGTCCGTTTGCAAAGCATTCTTTGACAATAGTGCCCGTAATTTTATTTACAGCATTTAAATCTGTATCAAATTCAAAGAAATCAAGTCCTTGAATAAGTCCGATTCCTTTGTGTTTTAATTTTTTGTTTAACGGCAAAATTTGGCTTTCAATGTATTCTTTGAGTATTTTTGCTTTTTTGTTTGTCTCGCCGTCAAAATCATAACTTTCTCTGAAGTCAATTGCAGCAGCTGCCGCAACAAACGCAACTTGGTTTCCACGGAATGTTCCGTTGTGTTCGCCCGGTTTGAAAATATCATATTCAGGCTTAATAAGTGTAAGCGCCATTGGGAATCCGTATCCGCCGATTGATTTTGAAACCGTGATAATATCAGGAGAAATTCCTGCTCTTTCAAATGCAAAAAATGTTCCGCATCTTCCACAACCGGCTTGAACTTCGTCCAAAATAAGCAAAATATCGTGTTTTCTGCAAAGTGCTTCCAAATCTTTAAGCCATTGTATCGGTGCAACATTCAAACCGCCTTCACCTTGAACTGCTTCAACGATAATTGCCGCAGGTTTTTCGATTCCCGAGTGGTCGTCCGTTAAAACTCCGTCAATGTATGCAATTGTATCAATTTTACTGCAAAATCCGTCGGACGGAAAAGGCATAAAAGTTGTTCCGCCAAGTGGAATACTTGCTCCCGCACGCATTGTCCAATCGGAAGTTGCCGCAAGCGCGCCCAAAGTTTGTCCGTGGAATGCTCCCATAAATGTAAAAATATTTGTGCGTTTTTTTACTTTTCTGGCAAGTTTCAACGCAGCTTCGTTTGCATTTGTTCCGGTTGGTCCGGGGAACATTACTTTATAATCAAGTTTTCTCGGTTTGAGAATTTTATCTTGAAATTTTTGCAAGAATTCTGCTTTTGCGGTAGTATTCATATCTAATGCGTGCGAAATATTGTCGCCTGCAATATATTCAATAATTTTTTCTTTAATTGCGGGGTTCGAATGTCCGTAGTTTAATGCACCGGCACCTGCAAAGAAATCAACATACTCCTTACCCGATTCTCCGTAGAGCAAAGAATTTTTGCCTTTAGTAAAAACATCGGTAAAACTACGGCAATACGAACGAACTGCCGATTCATATTGTTCAAAAACTTGTGCAGACATAAGCACCCTACCACCTTTCTAAAAAAAGAAAAATAATTAAAAAAAATTGCGGAGTAAAATACTATATGCCGAAAAGGAATGTAGCGTAAAAAAATAAAAAAAGACAGGAATTTCTTCCTGTCTTTTTAATGCTAAGTAATTAGCTGTTAAAGTTTATTTCTTAACTCCGAGTTTAGCCGAATATTGATATGTTTTACCATTCAAATCTTTCACTTCGGCAACTACCAAGTATGCTCCGTTTGCAACATTTCTACCTGCGTTGTTTTTCAAATCCCACGCAGTTTTGTTGCTGTTACATATTGTAGAGAATACAATATTTCCTGCAACATCATAAATCGCAAACTTCGCTTCTGCAACTTTTTCGTTTTTCGGCAATACAATCATCATCTCTGCCTTGTCTGCAACAATGTTAGCCGGAACAAATTTAATTCCGAAACGGTTATCTTTGTTCGTTTTAACAATCGAAGTCGGTTCTACGATTTTAAATACTGCAAGAGTATCGTTTTCAAACACATAGAAATCTTCATCTTCTTCGTTTGCAAGGACTACATAGAAGTGTTTCTCGTATTCTCCGATTTCAGATACCTCTTCACCCTCAAGTATGATTTCTGCTTCCCAACCATCAATTGTCGCTGTCGGTTTGTGGCTTTCTCCGTCATAATCAACTTCAGTGTTGCTCCAAATGATAGTAAGCGTTCTCTTGATGATGTAGAATTCGGTTACATCGGTTCCTTCAATGAGTATGTAGTTTTCCGCCAATTCTTCAGGAAGTACTGCTGTTGCCGTATAAGGTCCGCCGATATTGGTTTCTTGTCCGCTTACAACCAATTCAACTTCACCGTCATCGCCGAGACCGTCAATTGTTGCAATCGGTGCTTGCGGCAAACCTGTCCACTGAAGATTTGTTTCGCCCCAAATAACAGCGATTTCAACAGCTATGATTGAGAATTCCGCAGAATATTTTGATTCATCGGTTACAACATAGTTAGTATTGTCGAATGTTGCGGTTGCAATATAGCCTTCGCCAACATTTTTCTCTTTGTTGATTACAACAATATTAACTTCGTCTTCGCCGATAATCTTCTCTGCTTCACCTTCTGCAAAATCAACTTCAGGTGCTTGGAATGTTCCGTTGTACGGTAATTCAACTTCATCACTCCAAACAACTTCAAGTTTAATCGGAAGAATTGTAAATTCCTGAGTCGCAGTTTCTTCACTTGCAACATAGTTTGTATTAGCAAATACTGCGCTTGCCGTATAAACCGGATTTTCTTCGGTATTAGCGTTTGTTTCACCGCCTTCAATACTCAAGCCAAGAATTTCTTCTTCTTCGCCGTTAACCATTCCCGATATGCTGATAATCTCAGGTGCCTGTTCGGTGCCGTTGTAAGTAAATTCTACAACATTACTCCAAGTAACTACGATTTCAGCAGGATTTATTACGAAATCTTGTTCAAAGGTTTCTTCGCTTGCAGCATAGTTTTCGCTGTCGAAAGTTGCTGTTGCAGTATATTCACCCGCATTGATTTCTCCACCGGTTACAACCAACAATACAACATCTGCACCTTCAAGTTCGCCTTCATCAAAATCTGCTGTCGGCACTTGTTCTAAGCCGGTGTAAGTAAATTCGAGGTCACTCCAAACCACATCAATAATTTTCGGAGTAATTGCAAATGCAATACCGCCGTCTTTTACTATGTAATTTGCATCGTTAGTTGCAATCGCTGCAAGATAAGTTCCCACGTTTATTGCTTCGTCAATGCCGTCGAAATCAACAACCAAACCGCTTCCAATCGGGTCATCGTCACCGAATATTTCGGTTTCATTAACAAATGACATTGTATAGTCAGCCAAAGCGTCAATGAAGTTGCCTTTTCTATCTTGAGCATTATACACAAAACTCAGTTCCAAACCTTCCAAATCCAAAATCAACTCAAACGGAGTGATTTCAAAGTCGGTAGCCCAAAGAGCAACTTCGCTTTCTATTTCAATAAGTTGGTAGTTACTGTCTTTTGCAGCAAGTTTAAACTCAAAGTAGTAGTCATCTGCAACATTGATAGCTTCTTTGTTTGAAGTCGCAACCAAACTAATAACATCGCTTCCTTGAACGCCGTCAATTACATAATCAGGCTGTTGTTCTTCTCCGTTATAAACTTTTGAAATCACTGTAAACTCAACAGCAAGCGGCGCTTTAACGATTGTCAAAGTTCCGATTTCAACAGGCTTTACCGGTTTAAGGAATTTTTCGCTTTTTTCAGGTTGAACTCTAACAATATACTCACCAATGTTTTTAGGCGCACCCGGCAATACATATTCAGGTAATGCTTTGTTAACATAAGTGATATTCAATACATTGCTTATACCTTCGGCAGAAGTAATGAAACTTTCTGCGGATTGTTCTGCTCCGTTATAAACAAGAATTTGGTTTTCGTATTCAAAATCTCTTTCGTCAGCGTAATACAATGGCTCGCAATTTCCTACTACAGAGCATTGAGAAAGAGCAATATCAGCCCATCTTCTTTCATTTAATTTGTAAATTTTTCCGGTGCTGTTTGTAAATAGCGTACCGATTTCTACCCAATATCCAATCGCTGCACCAAATTCGTAAACAGGAAGTGCCGAACAAGTTGTAGTGCCGTCACCAACTCTTGGTTTATCATCAGGGTCATCAATAATTAATTCACAATCACCAAGATATTCCCAATAAGTATTCTGTTCCGAACCGCCTATACCTCTGTTGTTGTCTAAACTCCAAATTTGTGACTTAACTCTCCAAATTTCAGTTCCTTTGTAAACATATTTGTTGCCGGCAGGAACCGATACTCCTGAGCCGGGTACAAGGTTATAAGCCGGAATTCCGTCACAAGTATTTCCGATAATGCAGTTTTTGCTGCAAATGCTACAGCATGTTCCCACTTCGGTATTATCGTGACTTGCAGAAATTTTATTTTCACCGCAGATAGAACAGAATGAACCGTGTTTGGTTTCATCATTGTCGTGGTTAATTGCATTCTCACCGCAAATGCTGCAAGTAGTTCCGCATTCGGTATTATTGTGTCCGAGAGCCGGAGCAGTTGTTTGTCCGCAACCTAAATCACAAGCAGTTCCATTTTCTGTGCAAGAAGTTGATGCTACAAATTTACACGCAAGAGCCGGAGCAGTTGTTTGTCCGCAACCTAAATCACAAGGTGTTCCGCCAGCGATACAAGTAGTTGCTGCTGCAAATTTACATGCAAGAGCCGGAGCGGTCGTTTGTCCGCAACCCAAATCACAAGGTGTTCCGCCGGCGATACAAGAAGTTGCCGCTGCAAATTTACACGCAAGAGCCGGAGCAGTTGTTTGTCCGCAGCCCAAATCACAAGGTGTTCCGCCAGTGATACAAGTAGTTGCCGCTGCGAATTTACACGTAAGAGCCGGAGCAGTTGTTTGTCCGCAACCCAAATCACAAGTAGTTCCTTCGGCGATACAAGTAGTTGCTGCTGCAAAT
>Ga0209737_10001691_pt1 | contig 15694 bp, 22 predicted proteins | sample TergutCu122P3_FD_187284 | JGI IMG/M metagenome (GOLD analysis project Ga0209737, IMG submission 187284) | Cubitermes ugandensis P3 segment gut microbial communities from Kakamega Forest, Kenya - Cu122 P3 (SPAdes) (version 2) | ecosystem: Host-associated > Arthropoda: Insects > Digestive system...
AGGCTGCGCAGAGGTTCGACGAGCAGTTCCAGCAGCTAAAGCCATCGTTTCAGAAGATGCGGGAGCTTATCACGGACATCTCCACGCAGCTCGACCAGACAGCAAATGCCGTAGAGCAGCTCGACCAGGACATCGCGAGCAAGTTCGGCGTATAGTATACAGCCAAACTTGACGCAGTTAGCCGGGAAACGGGGGGCCATGGCCATATGCCCCGCTTTCCCGGCATATGGTTATATGCCATCAGTAAAGAACCTGAAAGGGGACAAGCACAATGGGAGGGTATTGGAAGTATGATTATCCTGAAGCAGGAGATAAGGTTAGCAAATATATTTCTGTGCGGGAACAGCTATATGTTTGTCAATCAACGCTTTCGAACAGGGTAAATGCTTTGGAATTCATTCGACAAAGCTTGAACAAATGCAAAAACGACTATCTTAAGGGCGATTACTATGATGACTATGTAAATGATGCGGATAGCTGGGGAATAGGCCTGAGTGCGCTTATAGGCAGTTTTAGCGATTATCTTCGTACCCTTAGCTCGCGTATTGATGAGGTCAACGCCGAGATACTATTGTGGCAGTCAAGGGTCAATTTAGGAAGATGGATTGAAATAACCTAAACCAGTTTTCGTTTAATATTACATCAAGACAAAAGGGAGAAGCATGCCTGAAATAAAACATAGCGATGAAATCAAGACTGAAGCGGTAGCAGATTTGAAGGCCGTTATCGACCTGCTTATTTCCATCAGCGCTGACTTAGATGCAAATAATACTGCACTTGGGGATAAAACCTTATGGGCGGGCAGAGCCCATGACGTGTGCGCAGATGCAAACAAGGCGGTTAAAAACTATGTAGAAGAGATACGCCCTGTTTGTATAAGGATGAAAGAAAGCCTTGATGAACTCAATACAAATGTTGCCGGCTTTACGAGATAAAAATGATATTGAGGAAAAGAAAATGACCTTCGAACAGATATACATACTAAACAGGGCGCTTGACGGGGAAGATATCTATTCTTTGCCCGGTTTTTCAGGCGTCAGTATGGATGAACTCAGCATAACCATGTACAAGGACGGCCTGGTTGAAGATGGGCTTCTTGAAAACCACTTTTTATTCACAGAAGAAGGCTTGATACTGGCAAAGAATATCCTCGATTTCAAGAACGCAATGAAATATGTGACGATATTGGACATAGCCCTGGGCCTGATAAACGAAAAAGAAGCGATAATGCTCCAGTGTGTAAATGGCGACTACACATTTACTTTGGTGGGCGTTATAGACATAGTAACGCAATTAACAAACGCATTTAGCTTCTTATCCCTTGATTGCAGCGAAGATACCGGCGGGATGCAGGTCGGCCTGAAAGAGTTCACAGAACTATACAGGCTGGGAAAAAGCAACAGTTTCAGCCTGATGACTGAACAAGGCGGAAAAACCACGCACGATATATTCTTTTCCGATGGTAAGAGTATATTTGCCTATGATATTTTAAATGAAGAGCTATACAGAAAGAGCAAGAACGGCGTTATTGAATTGCTTAAAGAAAGGATTGCGGTATAGATGTTTGATTCAGAACTGGTATATAACGAAGGGCATATGAACGGGATCAGCGAAAAGTATTTGGATATTGCCAATAGTACCATAGAAGCCTGTACAAAACTGGAAAGCGCCGCCGGGAGCGTTCGTACGCATTACAAAGGCGGAGCAAACATACTCTTTGACGAGACTGCGGATGTCTTGGCTGAACATCTAAAAATGCTTGAGGTTTGCGCAAATGCGCTTTCAAAATACGTTGCCGATGCATACGCCGAAATGAAAAGAAAAGACGACGCCCATGCAAAGGCTTTCGGCGGTTTTGGAAGATGACCTATTAATGCTGATAAGAAAGGATGGGCTCTACCATGGCAAAACTTTTCGCATCTGACAGTGATATTTGGAACGGTATCCTACAGGCGTGGAATGATATGGATTTTTATGAAACCGTCAGCAAGGCATACGACATGACGGGTGAGATAAATACTATACTAACAAGCAATGGCTTTTCCGGTATATCAAGGCCGGAGATAACCGCTGTGTCGGACCTCAGGATAAAATACAGATTGTTTCTGGCTTTCTGCGAAAAAATCCATCAAAAGGCTGAGGCAGAGATTGACGAGCCATTTTACTACGCTATGTCAAAAGCAGCCGGTGAGGCGTTCAGGATCAATCCAACCGAGATCAAGGTAGGTGCAGTTTCTGCGGGAGGGAGGGATTTATCGGTGCTTCAGCTTGTATCGATGGCTGTTGGCTTAGACAAAGAACTTAAGGCGGCATTTGATACAGCTGTCGCTACGCTTAAACAACGTGAGCCAAGCAAAGAATTACAAAGCGTTATCGTTGAAACGCTTATGAGGAAGTATGCGGGGGCCACGAAAAGCACACAAATGGATACTGCTGATATTGACCTGCTTCTTCACTATTACCAGATGCAATACCCTAAAGATGTGCATAGCTTTCAGAACTTTTTGAATATCTTTAACGTCCAGGGTGCCTACGCAAGCGAGATGGACGTCATCAATGCTGTGGCGGGCGAGATGAGAAGCCGGACTGACAAACTGAACCTTGAGCATTCAGTCACTATAACGGTCATCAACGCATTTGGGAAAGATTATTACCTGGCAAGCGAGATTGTTGCCGGGCAGCATGGCAATGTAGTCCTCGCAGCCATTCTGAATTCGCCTTTGCTGGGAAAGAGCTCCAATCTTTTTTCGAATAGAATACTGGTTCATACCCATCCTAGTGTTACTTATGAAGACAACACTTTTTCCGGTACGCCCGGAAGCATAAACATTTTCGGTGGAGCTGAAAAAGTTGGAGACGCGACTGTTGTTGACCGTTTGGGCTATGATAGCATATACCTTATTGGAATTGATGGGAAACTATTCAAATATGAGGGGAAAGGCACTGGATACTATATGGCTGAAGACAAAAAAGGTATGAATGACTTAGCCAGAAACCCATTTGAAGACTTGACACTTAATACAATTCCTCAAGCAGAAGTAGTATATATATGGAATCCAGCAACAGAAAAATATGAGATTCCTGTGTATAAATAAGGATTATAGAAAGGGCAACGATGAAAAAAATATTGGTATTAGTATTAATAATAATAATTTTCTCACTTTCAGCGTGTAAATCCTATCCGGTTTATGAAGAGATGAAACCTGATCCCGAGCTTGGATTCGTTTTAAATATTGATGGAGTTATCTACCGCACCCTGCCTGAAGTTATGTGGGAACCAGATCCATACAATCAAAACAGAATCAAGATCGGAAATTTAGACAATAAAAATACTTCGATCGGTATATATGTTTATGAATTAGATGTTAACAGGGTATTTATTCTCAGGTATGAAGATAAATTGTTTATTGATGTTGCTCAGAAAAATCTGTTCTATCGTGCAGATGTGGATCTTCCTGAATTTTGCGCTTCAAACGTAAGCAGTTTATATTTTACAAAACCAGGGAATAATTCTAAGGAAAAACCCTTTGACAACACAATAACAGACAGACAAACGATTGAGGATGTTTTTCAAGCAATCAATAAAGCTAAAGAACATTCAGGTGGCGGAAAGAAATCCGTTGGAAATTTATATATTAACTTATCAGAATACGAGGGTATTTGCGTAATCTTGTCGGTATGGGCATATCAGGATAAATACTGGTTGGATATACGTGATGGAATAACGACGTACAAACTAACTGAAATCTCTCACGAACTGATAGAAAAACTTGTAGGTGAAGAACTACCAACGGCAAAAGAATACTTGGAGCAACAAACAAGTGGAGAATAGATTTTTACCTATAAAATCAATTGGAAAGAAATTAATTGTATTTGCTGTAATTGCTGTCATGTTACTTTCTATTCCAGCATGCACATTCTATCCTGACTATGAATGGCCAACATGGGATGAGGAGTATGGCGAAGTCTTGGATATTGACGGGATTGTATACCGGACTCTGCCTGAAACATTGTGGAGGCCGAGCACTTCTGACCATAGTGCAATAAAAATTGGGAAACTTGGTTCTAAAGATTCTTCATATGGTGTTTTTACTTATGAGTCGGACACAGATCGAATTTTTGTTTTCACGGAGGATGATAGTTTTTTTGCAGATGTCAGACATAAGAGATTTTTTTATCGCAAAGACGTAGATCTACCTGAGTTCCTTGAAGAAAACATCACTTGTATAGCTTATAAAAAATGGGGTGATCGATCTGGTGAAGGATCTTTTAATAATTCTATTGAGGATAGGCAATTGATCGAAGATGTTTTTACTTCGTTTAAAACCCCAACAAAGCAATCATCGGTAGGGAGGGTTGAATCCAGTACGCTAAGACTTCTATATTTTACCAATTCTGATTATAAAGGAATATGTATTGTTTTATCTGCAAGTGCATATGAAAACAAATATTGGATAAGTATTGATAATACAGGGATGAAATATGCGGAAGTCTCACAAGAACTAATGGAAAAGCTGGTTGGCGAAGAACTACCAACGGCAAAAGAATACTTGGAGCAACAAACAAGTGGAGAATAGGTTTTTATCTATAAAATCAATTGGAAAGAAATTAATTGTATTTGCTGTAATTTCTGTCATGTTACTTTCTATTCCAGCATGCACATTCTATCCTGACTATGAATGGCCAACATGGGATGAGGAGTATGGCGAAGTCTTGGATATTGACGGGATTGTATACCGGACTCTGCCCGAAACTTGCTGGGAGCCTTTCTTAGGATCTCAAAATAAAAAAATCGGAAATCTTGGTTCGAAAAAATCTTCGTTTGGTATTTTTGCCTATAGTTCGGATGTAGATAGAATTTTTATTTTCACAGAGAATGATAGTTTTTTTGCGGATGTCAGAAATACGAGATTTTATTACCGCAAGGACATTGAACTCCCAGAACTCAGCGAAGACAGCATTGATGAAATCTCTTTTAAGAAATGGGGGACTTCAAGTAATAGTTCGTATGATTATGTTGTTAAAGATAGACAAGTTATCAAGGATGTATTATCGCTATTTGATATTACAACAGAAGAACCACGAGTGGGGGAAGAAAGAATTCAAGATTTAGGTTTATTATATTTCACTAATTCAGAATATCCAGGAATTAAAACAAGCTTTTGGGCGGAGGCTTTTCAGAATAAATACTGGTTGAGTTTTAGCAAACAAGGATTCAATGGTCATGTCGAAATATCACAAGAATTATTAGAAAAGTTGGTTGGCGAAAAACTACCGCCAGCAAAAGAATACTTGGAGCAACAACAAAATAGCGAATAGAGCAGTGCGTATAAAAACAACAAAAAAGAATATTCTATTGATTTCATTAGTGCTTATTTTGCTGCTTTCAATAACAGCATGCACATTATATCCAAAATATGAGTGGCCGACTTATGATGATGAGCTTGGCGAAGTGCTTGATATCGATGGTGTAGTATATCGTACACTGCCGGAGACAAATTGGGAACCTATCAGTAATTCTTCGAAAGTAAGAAAAACTGGGAAACTAGGTTCAAAAAACTCGTCATATGGTATATTTACATACACATCAGATGTTAACAGAATCTTTATATATACAGAAAATGATAGCTTATTTGCAGATGTCAGACACGCTAAACTATATTACCGTAAAGACATTGATTTACCAGAACTAAACATACAAAATGTTGATGAAATTTATTTCAAGAAGTGGGGAACATCAAGTAATAGCCCCTACGATAGTATTGTCACGGATAAACAAATAATCGAAGATACTATAAATAGAATTAGCAGTGGTAGTCAACAATTGGTGACGGGAGGTATTACTTTAGGGTTTTTTGATTTCGTCAATAATGATTATGAGGGTATCAGTATAGGTTTTACAGCAAGAGCGAGTCAAAATAAATACTGGTTGATTACTACATCTTCACCCTTTGCCAATAATAGAACTTGTACTGAAATATCACAAGAATTATTAGAAAAGTTGGTTGGCGAAGAACTACCAACAGCAAAAGAATACTTGGAGCAACAACAAAATAGCGAATAGAGCAGTGCGTAAAAAAACAACAAAAAAGAATATTCTATTGATCTCTATTACGGCATCGTACGTATGTAAATAAAGAAAGGGAAGAAAAATGTCAGGACAGATAAGGATGACGCCGGAGCAGATGCGGCGTATAGTATACAGCCAAACTTGACGCAGTTAGCCGGGAAACGGGGGGCCATGGCCATATGCCCCGCATTCCCGGCAAAAAGCCGGTTAGTGTCTCTTAAAAGGGAAGGAGGCAGGCTATGGGTGCTCTCATTTGGCCAATGGCACAAGAGGAAGCGCAAAAATACAGGGCCGTGATGGATGTGATCTCCGGCGCGAGGGCGGCTCTTAATAAAGCAGCGTCTGTTAGCAGCCGTGTACATTTAACGCCAAGCAATTTTTCTGATCATTCAGGGACGCTGTACGGCGAGTACTTCGATGTGTTTGATGGAAAAGTGCCTGACTGGACACAGTCAGCAAAATCTATGTCAGACGGCTTTTCAACGTTTATTTCAAATATGGAGAGTGTAAACGCCTACGCTATGGAACAGTACTTAATGTGGTCGGGCAGGATAGGGCTGAGATATCCCGACCCGCCAACGACAACTGTTAGCAGTAGAAGATAGCAAAGCCAATACTAATAGGGAGAAGCAGCGATGAACAATGTAATTGAAGTAAAAGAACCTTTTGGGGACTACAAAACGTTCACGGGAGGCATATCGCAAAAGATCAGCGATTCGGAAAATACTATGGCGCAAATAAATTTAAAGCTATTAAACAAGGATAAATGGGCAGGGGACGCCAATACCCAGTGTGCATATGGGCTGAAGCTCATTAGGCAATACACGATCGCCATCAAGAATCTGTGTGATGAACTTGACGTGTGCCTTCAACACTTAAATACGGAAGTCACCGGGTTTGAGGCCGGTTCAAGCAATGTTAGCAAATGGAATACATGGTGACAGGAAATGAAGATAGAAGAATTAATGGTTTTAAATATGGCGATTAACGGTAAAGACGTCTTCGGGCTTCCGTCCTTTGACAGCGTAGGGAAATCGGAGATGCTGATCCAGAGCATAAAGAATGAACTGATTAGAAAAGGAATACTCGAAAGCGAAACTTCTTTTACCATGAAAGGCATCCGTTATGTTAAAAATATGAAAGATTATAAAGAGGCTAAGAAATATGTATTGCTCGGCCCTGTTTTATTCGGCGTGATAAATAAAAAGCATGCTATAGCGCTGGAAATAAAGGATAATGCTTCTGGATATGAGTTCCAACCCGTCCTAACCAAAGAAGGGTATGTACAGCTTTGCGAGATATATCCATTCCTGAAAACAGGAAAACAAAAAAAGGCTGAACCCTTTGAGCGAAAAATTAGTTTTAAGGAGCTTAAGGAGGCTTATGAAATCCGCAAAGACAGTACGATTAGTATATCTACGTTTTCCTCTGAAGGTATAAAACTCGCAGACGAGATCATTTTTTCTGCGAAAGACGGGCTGTGTTTCTATGACCGCATTTCAGAAACGTTGATCGAGCAATTCAGCGATACGGAAATGATTATAAGGGAAAGGATGTCGTAAAGATGAGCGGAACGGAAAAAGTATTCAACGAAGCCCATATGGCAGCAATCAAAAATGATTTTGATAAATGCGCAAACGATATAGGCGATGCTATAAACGTACTCGGTAACCTTAATTCGCATATTTCTGAAAACTATAACGGGCAGGCAAAACCGCTTCTCAGCGATATTGTTACAAAACTTAGGGAGCATCTGCTGCTGCTGCAGGATTGTCATAAAAATACTGGGAAATATGTCGAATACACTTCAAATACAGCGAAGGAAAGCGATGTATCTTGGAGCCAAAGTTTTGTGCAATAAAGCGACAGCATTTGAATTTGAGAAGGAACAAAACGGAGGGGAAAAGAGGTGGCGACAAAAATCAAATCTGAAGAGAGCGCTTGGCAGACAACAGCAACAAGATGGAATTCAGGTGAAGTATCATCCATTGCAGACGATTTCACGGCGGCGTACCATGCTGCTATGAGGGTCAAAGACGCAGCGAGGACTATAGGGCGGGATATCGGGCTAAACGTATACCTGAGCGAAATAGGAGAGCTAAGGAGACGCCAGCAGATCATGGCGGAAACTACCTCTGATATCCACTTAGAAGTCGATGAGCTGGTCGATAACCCTTTTGCCAGAGAGTTGTCAAATCTTTTGGAGAACGCTTACGCGCTGAACCCGAGCGATATTACGGTAAATACAACAGGCCCATTTGGGTATGCTGTGATACAAAGGCTGGATATGCTTCTTTCGGGAATGGTTGCCAATGTTGACCCGGCGTTGAAAGCAGACTTTGACAGAAAAGTAAAAAACCTTGATGAAGACTTCATCAAAAGGGATTTGGCAAGGGTCATGCTAAACGCGTTTATTTCCAATGCAGAGCGGGCGGAAGTTAAAGGCATCGAACCTGACAGGGATGTGATGCAGAAAATCGTCGATTTAATAGCAGCGTTAAACATCGGGGTTGATCCTAACTTAGCTTTAGTCTCTGACAAAGAGAATCTCGTCAAGTATTATGAATTGCTGATCCCCGAGCATGGGGTGATAATGAATGATTTCCTGAAACCTCTTGCAAAAGATGTTCTGCCGCTGACGGAAGATATCTTGAATATCAAATTTTTATCATATAAAGCGGAGGAACCATTTAAGACTATCATGTTCTATTATTTGCCTGAAATCAATATAATTGATCACAATTGGAAGGGTACACAGCACTACCATCCAGAGACAAAAGGTAAATATGACTGTGGGCATCCGAATAGGACTGTAGCATTATTCTTTGGTCAAGAAAACGGTAAAGATGATCCAAGAGGGCCTTATTTTGTGTTTTTCCATGAAATCGGCCATGGAATTGATGATATGATGAAATTGGATGGTATCTTTGACAGATCAACATCTGGGCTTCAAGATATTTTAAGGAGCGATTTATATAATAATATGAAGACTGAGATAACGAGAATTATCAATCGAGAGGGAATAACTTTAGGTGAAAAACAGATCAATGATATCATTTATAGTTTTGCTGTCGGAGGAACCACTATTACATCAGGATCAAATGAAGAAATTATTAAAAACTTTTTAATAACGGACATGAGAAGATCTGTATCTGGTCATGGGAAATCTACAATTTCAGATGTGGTCGGAGGATATACTAACAATTTGATATGTGATTATTATCATCCATTAGTCGAATCTGACGGAGTGACGCCCACGTATTATTGGACAGATGCAGTTGGTAATGAAACAGGCGCACAAAGCTCGGAGTTATTTGCCGGCTATTTTAGCGCTAATACTACAGGTTACGAAATTCAGAAGTCTGCGATTGATGATTTCTTTAAAAATGGGTCTGGGTTTCTTGACACAGAATTGGCTAAAGTAGCTAGCAGCTTAGAAGGGAATTAGGCAAATGCGAAAGAGTATTTTATTCACAATAGTTATTTTAATAATAATGCTAGCATCATGTGAGGAGTATAGTGGAAATATTACACAAGGAGAAGTACCAATGGAGGAAACGAACTATATGAGTAAAGAAGAGTTTATTGAATACATCGAAACGCATGATGTGGACATTACAGTTGATGATCTAAGTAATATTGATGTCGATGATTTCCTGTGTTTTCTTGGCTACACATCAGGGATGGTTTTTAGCGAAGACTATAGTTTTAAACTGGCTATTAGGTTTTATTTGAATAATTTAGAACATAGGGTATTTGAGCCATTTATGGCAAAAGAGATTATAAGTGTACCAAGCACGGATATAGAGTATGAGGATTTCAAGGGAGTTTTTTTAGGAAGCATTGATAAACCTTATGAGTTTCGTTATACTGACGATTTTGGACTTGACACCTACAATATCGTTATTGAACAAAAGAATTATCAAATAAAAATAGGTCAAACGCAGAATTTAGATAAATGCCATTTGGAAAAAACCCATGATGGATTTTACGGTGTTTACTACAAGGGTGATCCAGGAGTTACACAACCAATTATATACAGCAAAAACCATAAATATTTTATTTTAAGGGGCTATTATGATGAGTTAGAAAATGAATTTGTCAAAGCATTTTGTTCAATTGATGATTGAGTTAGAAGTGCCAAAGTTTTTGTTTTACCTATATCCGGGAAGGATCATTCGGTATAAAAACCGATGTTGAATAATATAACGTTATTATTGCATTTCATAACGCAGGGTAACAGGTATTTACGGTGGTTATACAAATAATACTTTGAGAATTGATTACGGACATGAAGATGACTATTGGACTAAAATCTTCTTATAATAATCGATCACAAGTTTCATGAACAAACAATGATGCGATGCTGTTTTTATATTCAATGTTTGAAAGGTAAAGCCTATGGGGACAAGAATAAAATCTGAAGAAGAGACATGGCAAAGCCTTGCATCCAAATGGAATTCAGGTGAAGTATCCAGCATTGCAGATGATTTCACTGATGCGTACAACGCAGCAATGAGGGTCAAAGACGCAGCCAGGACAATCGGGCGGGATATCGGGCTAAACGTATACCTGAGCGAAATAGGAGAGCTAAGGCGGCGTCAGCAGATCATGGCGGAAACAACGCCAAGTATCCATGCCGAAGTGGATGAACTGATTGACAACCCTTTCGTGCGGGAGCTGTCGAGCTTACTTGAGAACCTGTATGCACTGAACCCGAGCGATATTACTGTAAGCGAGGGCGGCGCGGACACAGGCGGCGCTATCCGCAACCTGACAATGCTTTTATCAAGTTTATTGGCCTGCGATCCTGTATTGCAGGGTGACTTTAACAGTAAGGTCAAGAACCTTGATGAAGATGAAATGCCCAAATACTTGAAAGAAATATACCTCGATGCCTTAATAAGCGCTGCCTGGAGGGAAGGGAAGGTCACGGGCATACCAGGGTTTCCGGGGCTTGAGATCGATATCAATAATTTTAGTTACTGGGATATCCATAGCTATGTCACATTAAAAGTGCTCCGGGGAGCTTGTGACAGCATGATCGACATGCTTGACCTTGCGATCAAGTCAACGCAGCCGGGGGGCGATATCGGGCGGCTTATAGGCATGGGGATCGCGCTTCCGGGCGTTACGCCGGTTGATCTCATCTCTGAGCATTATGGAGGGAAACTAAAAGAGTTATGGGGCATCGTTTCCGACCCCGGGGGTTTCTTCAGGGGGATTGGAGACTATTATAAGACGATGTACTATGAACAGGGGCTTGCGTATGTCGCGGGCACGTTTGTCCCCGATATCGTCATCGGGATATTTACCGGCGGCGCTTTATTCGGAGGGAAAGCAGGCGCGACGACCTTAAAGACGGGGGCTGCCGCCGGGGCCAGGACCTATACCGGGCCTATCAGACGGCTTGTTAATGGCCTGACCGCCAAAAGCCCGAAGCTGAAAAGCGGACTCAATGCTATTAAAAACTCGAGGCCGATAAAAAGTATTAAAGAAGCAGGCCAGCAATTCCGCAGGAATATAAGATTTAACTCTGCGAACAAAAAAATGTTTGTCGATGAAGTCAAACTTACGACAAACCTGACAGACGCGCAGATTGAGACTGCATATAAGGCTCTTAAAAGAGGTGACTATGAAACGATGGCAAAGCAGTTTGATTTCAGTACCCCGAAAGACGGTACTGTCTGCTGGAGCAAAGACAGCGCGCTTGCAAAGGATTTCGCAGAAGGGATAAATGGGAAGACGATCAACATGACAGACGGCGGCAAGTTTTTCACTGACAGTAAGTGGCTCAAAGAAACCTATACAGATTCATGGGGTAAGGGTGGCGCATTTGATGAACAACGTATCTGGGAAGGGATATCAGAAGAATTTGCCGGTCAGGCGCAAGGGAAAGTATACTATGTGAAACCGATGAATGAAAGTTATGGTAAAATATGGTTAGAATATGAAAAACCCATTCTTGATCTTAGAGTTAGGCTTGGGCAAATTGAACTAATTGAAGTACCCGATCTTGTAAGGATTTCACCACTTAATTAGGTTATGGAGGACAAAATGGAACACAGTGAAATGTATAATGATTTGCAGGAGTGGCTTGGATTAATCGGGACTCGAGAGGGAGATTATTATTTAAAAGATGGTCTTTTAGATGATGTCTATGATTGGGAACGGGATGAGGTTGAAGAAATCTTGTACTCAAATTTTATAAAAGACGGCAGCGCGACGATATATTTTGCAAGATATATGCCAAAACTAAGAAATTATAACGGCATAAAAGCATTGAAAAAAATTGTTGCAAAATGTAAAAGCGTTTACAAATATCAGAAAAATGTATTGGTAGTATTGCTTGAAGAAACAGGGGATAAAAAGTACTTGGATATGATAATAGACCTTTATCATTACTGGGAATCACGAAAACAGTCTGCACAGATGATCGGGATAATATCCACTCTTGTTCATTATTGTTCACCCACTGAAGATATCTTCAATGCATTAAGTGAAGTTTATATTGATAGTGAATACATATATGTTCAAGGAATTGCATCAACCGGATTGCTCTACAATGTTGGTTTTATTAAAGATATTTACAATTATACAAAAGAGAAGGATTACAAAGAAAAAGTTCACATATTTAATATGTTTATTACAAATGACATTAATAAACGCATAGCCCTTGTCGAGAAATTACGAGCAGGCGTCCCTCTCGGGGATTAAGATCTGGAAAATACTGATGTCAAGCAGGTAGGTTTTATTTCTCAACCTGTTCGTTTTGCGAAAAAGAATTAATAGCATTTTTTCCTGCATATCCTAAAGAAAAAGACTCGAATTGTAGTTTTCAAAGAAAACAATGAAACGATGATGGAGGTATTCCGATGAAGAACCATGAACTATTAAAACAATGTATCGAATCAAGCAGCCTGTCACAAGGACGTACCTCATCCGAACTTGAACAGCTTATTCGATTTGGCATACTTATCGGCTCATCGCCGTCTTTATGCCTCGGGCTATATGATTTCTACCAAAGCGATGCACAAAGATATGATGCATCCGGCTCAGGTATTCCTAAATTTTTTGCGTATAAAGAAAACGCTGTGATACGCTTCTCGGCAGATGGAAAAGACTTCTCTCTTCCTTCGTCGGAGTTCTTTGTTTTCCTCGGTCTCGTCTCAGATGCCTGCCTACCTGTCCTCCCATTGGGAAGTGTCGTGAGTATTCGAGACGAACGCTTGCGGCAAGGGACGAAAACAGGTACGGAAGAACTTCCCAACATGGAAATCCCTGTATTGATAACCGAGCGCTTCTCTGTACTGCCCGGGACACTGATCTACTTCCCTTATGGCGGAGTACCCTACCCTTTTGGCGCGATAACGAAAAACGGCGCATTATATTTTGGCCCCCAGTCCATCAGAGAGACTGTCTTCACAGGATACAGCGATGCGCTTGAGGAAGAATTCGAATCAAAGATACGTGAAGAGCTGCTGCTTAAAAAGAAATTCCACTCAATGGCCTTTGCGTCGAAGGAAGAGATTCAGAATATAGATGAAGCGGCGATAAATGCTTTAGGGAATTGAATTCTAAGCATAAAGTGTTTTCTATTTGAATTTGACAAAACAGCAGTTTTCCTGTTGAGGGTAAAGAGAAATAAGGCATAGGCTATGGCGATTAAAATAAAGTCTGATTTTTATAGTGAAAGTAATCAGAGTAAGCTTGAAGAACTTGGCTTGCCAGTACCGGGAAAGGATCATACGGTGTGAAAACAAAAGCGATTCATTATGTGATCGCCGTGATGGTTGCAGCCATTATAGGGATTCTGATTTGGCAAAACGTCTCTACTTCGTCTGTCGAACAGCCTTCACTTATAAACGGGCTTTCATATAATGAAGATGGTAATATCGATATAATCATTCCTCAAAACCTGTTTGGAGGAAAAAACAAAACCGCTGAAGAACTTATAGATGAGTTTCAGTCAAGCCCAAATTATCCGGATAATATGATAGGTGTTGCTCCTAATGCTGACGGAACAGTAACTTTCACATATACGTTAGAGCAGCTTGAGAGGGAAAGGACGAACATATATAACTTTGCTCTGTTCCATCTTGCCGAAGATGTTGTATCAATTATGGAAGTGATATATGAGGACGATTTCCTTACGAAAATAACAGTACGGGTCGATTTGGAGAAATTCAAAGACAATAGTTTCGAAAGACTTATGTGTAGTTCAGCTCTACCTATGTATGCAGGTATTTTCCAGGTTTTATCCGGCGTGCATCACGACGAGTGGCACACAACAATAACTATCAAAGACGCTGACACGGGCGATATCATCAGTATTACTGACTACCCAAATGATGATATGTACACGGCCTATTAGAAAGAAGGAGTTGAGAATGAAAGAATTATTAAAATATCAAGGAGTTATACTAAAAGAAAATGAAGGCCATTATTTTCTGGAGTATTACCGAGGGCATTTCTTAGAGGAAATAGTTCATCAAGAAATCACAAAAAATGAAATGAATATGATACTTGAAGATAACAGTATGATAAAGAATGTCATTCTTAAATATCAAAATGAAGAAATGTTTGGCGGTGGTAAAACAATAGAAAAAATCAAACTTGGATTGTAGATGATACAAGGCATTAAATATAGTTGTATTAGAATCCCTATCGGTAACGAAGGTTGAGGAGCCAATAAAATGGAAAACGTAATAGAGCTAACAAATATCGAAATAAATGAATGTTGTACACTTGATAAAGATACAAAGAAGATGACATTATATAGGGGAGATAAGAAAATTCCCGGTTTCACAGGTATATATTTCCGAGACGAGAAAACCTTTTTCGGATTGTATCCTACTGAGAACGGACCTGTTGCCTGGTATGACGGAAAAGAATACCCGATAATAAAAGACCTCACAATTTCTGTCAAGAAAAAAGGTGATGACCGTACTTTCAGCATTGAAGAATATGGGATTTCTATAGATTATTTAAAATCTCCATTTATAGGATTTGATTCATGGTCAACGGAAATTGATGTTGATCTTTTCATCATGATAGAGCAGAAATACAAAACCGATGAGTTTTATGAAGGATATACAAAGAAGACCTGTCTTTTTTCAAATGGGACTCGAATTCCGTGCTCCAAGACGCCTTAGAAAAGCATATGTCATACTACAGAGACATTTACTATAGTAAAAGTGGGAAGTATTTAATGTTTTTGGGTGGCAATTCAGATTATGGCTTTGATGAACGGCTAAGCTTGATAAAGACTTTCTGTGAGCTTGAGGATTAAAATCCTATCCGGTTTAGGAACACAAAGGGTACGTCCCCATGTGTTCCCGGTTTAGGAACACAAAGGGTACGTCCCCATGTGTTCCAAGGGTACGTCCCCATGTGTTCCGTCCCCATGTGTTCACTTGGAGCAACAATCAAGTGGAAAATAGATTTTGTCCTTGTTTATCTCACCGGATTTCAGTATAATTCCATTGGTAATAAGCGAGTTTTGCATAGCGTAATTCTTCTATTACTATATTGGAGAAGTACTCAAGAGGCCGAAGAGGATGGTTTGCTAAACCATTAGGTCGTGCGAAACGGCGCCCGGGTTCGAATCCCGGCTTCTCCGCC
>Ga0209737_10001692_pt1 | contig 15687 bp, 14 predicted proteins | sample TergutCu122P3_FD_187284 | JGI IMG/M metagenome (GOLD analysis project Ga0209737, IMG submission 187284) | Cubitermes ugandensis P3 segment gut microbial communities from Kakamega Forest, Kenya - Cu122 P3 (SPAdes) (version 2) | ecosystem: Host-associated > Arthropoda: Insects > Digestive system...
CATCGGGCGCTGGCTCATCGATCGCGGAGAGCTGGCCGCCCATCAAGCCTCGATGCAAGGCATCCGCCAATGGGCGCAGCGCAATCCGCACCGCGTCGATGAAATGCTCAACAGCAACCCGCGTTACGTTTTTTTCCGCGAGATGCCTGCCGGAGAAGGCGGCCCGGTCGGGGCGCTGGGCGTGCCGCTCCACGCCGAACGCAGCATTGCCATCGATCCCGCCCATGTTCCGCTGGGCGCGCCGATATTCCTCTCCACGACCTGGCCATTATCGGATAAACCGCTCAATCGCCTGGTCATGGCGCAGGACACCGGCGGCGCAATCAAAGGTGCAGTGCGGGCCGATTTTTTCTGGGGTTTCGGCGATGAGGCCGGCGAACAGGCCGGAAAGATGCGCCAGCAGGGAAAAATGTGGGTCTTGTGGCCGAAAGATCAGAAGGCTAAAAACTGAACGCCTTGCCCATGAGGCGATTCTCTTCCATAATCGCTTCATTTATTGAAGCGATTAGGTCGTGCAAACGCCTCTTACCTGGATTTGGCAGCAACCTGGCTGGCCTGCGTTCCGCTGGAATGAGGCTCGTCTGGCTTCGCTACTTGCCCGCGCCCGGCTGGCCCAAGGCAAGATCATCGGTGCGGCCCGCCTGCTCGATGCCAATCTCACGCTGGAGGCGGTGGCCGCTATCCTGGTGGAAGAGGGGCTGACCACCAGTGCCATCGAAGGCGAACGGCTCAACCTGGATGCTGTGCGCTCCTCCGTGGCTCACCGCCTGGGGCTGCCGAGCGTCGGCTTGCCGAGGCCATCGCGCGCGGTAGACGGGCTGATCGAGGTACTGCTGGATGCCACGCGACAACATGATGTCTGCTTATCCACTGGGCGCTTGTTCGGTTGGCAGGCGGCCTTGTTTCCTTCCGGCTACTCTGGTCTGCACGCCATTCGGGTAGGAGCGCTACGCGGCGATGAGCCGATGCAAGTAGTCTCGGGCAGCATCGGCAAAGAGAAAATCCACTTCATCGCGCCGCCCCGCAGCATGCTGGAGGCGGAAATCAATCATTTTCTCGCTTGGTTCAACGCATCTCCCGCAGGTCTCGACGGCCTTATTCGTGCTGGCCTCGCTCATCTCTGGTTCATTACCCTCCATCCCTTCGAGGACGGTAACGGTCGGATTGCCCGCGCCATCACCGACATGGCGCTCGCCCAGGACGAGCGCCAACCCATGCGGCTGTTCAGTCTCTCTGCACAGATCCAGCGCGAACGCGAGGGTTACTATGACATCCTGGAACGCACCCAGCGCAATGAGTTGGACGTTACCGAGTGGCTCGTCTGGTTTCTGGTGCAGGTAGAGGCCGCCGCGACCGCCGCAGAACAAACCGTGGCCAACACGCTGACCAAGGCTCGCTTCTGGCTTCGGCACCAAGCCACCGTGCTCAACGAGCGCCAGCGCAAGGTTCTCAATCGCCTGCTGGATGCCGGCCCAGGCGGATTCGAAGGCGGCATCAATACCCGTAAGTATATGAGCCTGACCAAGACCAGCCGTGCTACTGCTTATCGGGAACTGGCCGATCTTCTCGAAAAAGATTGTTTGTGCTCCACCGGCAAGGGCGGGCGCAGTAGCGGATACGAGATCGCGTGAGCAACCAGGGAATTGATGCTTACATGGCTTCCTTACTCGCCCGTCCCCATTTCGTCGCTATTGGCCTTTTTTTTCGGCATTTTTTCCTCACTCTTTCCTCCTGCCCGCTTTCGCACCAGATTGATATGCGCTTTCAGGGTATAGAGCATATCGGTGAAACGTAACGGAATCGGAACCCGGTTGGCCATTTCGTCGATAGCGTCCAGGCGTTTGATGAGTTCACTACGCGCCGTTTCAGTCTGTACCTGACTTAAATCTTGCTCCAGAAACTTGAGCTCGCCATAAATGCGGCAAAGGCGGGCGTGAATCCGCCAGTGATAAATCGCAGGCGCAAACCGTATCAGGGGGAGTAGCAACGTGAGAACGGGAATGATGAGAATCAGGAAACGATCCGCCAGTACCGCGAGCCAAAAAGGCATGTAGCGCTGCATAAAAGGCGGCCCGGAGGCGTAAAAACGCTCGGCAGAAGGAGACAACTTGAAATCGCTGTCTTTGTAAGCGGGGAACTCGCCCGGCGCCTGAAAAAAGCCGCCGCCACCATGAACTTCACGCATAGCGGAAAGCATCAGCGTTTGCAGGGCGGGATGCATATCTTCGTGGATGACTAGATTGGCCGTGGCTGCGAGCAGATCGGTATCATGCGGTGGCGTGTCCCGCACCAGATCAACCACGCCTCTGGGCATGATGAGGCGAAACAGATAAGGAAAACGGCGACGATAAGCCTCTGCCTGCACAAAGCTCATCAGGTGCACCGCCGGCGCGCGCAGCAATTCCTGAACGACCGGCGCTTCCAGCGCATTAATGACAAACAGCGCGTCCAATTCGCCCTGTTGCAGAGCCTGGGCGGCTTCTGTCTCGCCCATCTGAATGAAGCGTACGTCCTGCTCGCCCAACTCGTTTGCCGCCAGAAGACGATAGGCCAGGGAGCGGGAACTGCTACTTTCCTGAATGATCGTGACTCTGAGTCCTTTCAGTTCAGTCAATTTTTTCGGCACCTGATTGCTGCGCACGAATACCCAGAGCGGCTGATAAAAAGCGCTGCCCAGCGACAACACGCCTTCCGGTCTCCTGTGCGGCGAAACGCCGCCCTGCACGAAAGCGACATCGACTTCATGCTCGCGCAACCGGCGCAGGTTCTCACCCGATCCTCGTGAAGACCTCAATTCAAGGGTGATGCCATTTTTGGCAAAAAACTCCTGATACTGCTTGGCAAAGGCATGGTAGGAGCCGTCCTCCCGCCCGGTGCTCATGACGAGGGTCATCGGCGGCGCAGGTTTCACGAAATAGAACGCGAGCGAAAAGCCCAGCAAAACCAACGCCAGAAACGGCCCGGAAGCCTTCAATATCTCACGCCAAGCGAGATAGCGCCCCCGTATTTTTTGCCGCAAGCGGCGCTTTTGTTTGTTTTCGTCCATCACATAATCCAAATCTGTATGAAACACCCCAAATGAAACACCCCAAAAACCTATTCTATATTCTGCACCTGTTCCCGAATTTGCTCGATCTGTACCTTCATCTCCATCGCAATGCTGGTGATATCGGAAGCCGCTGATTTCGAGCCGAGGGTGTTGGCTTCGCGGTTGAGCTCCTGCATGAGAAAGTCGAGCCGCTTGCCCGCCGCACCACCCTTGGTAAGAATGCGCTCGATCTCATCCAGATGGGCCGAGAGGCGGGAAAGCTCTTCGGCAACATCGATGCGGGCGGCGTAGAGAACGGCTTCCTGAACGATGCGCTCTTCGTCGGTCGTGGTCAGTACTTCTTGCAGACGGCGGGTGAGCCGGGCGCGGTACTCTTCGACGATGGCCGGAATCCGGGGCGCGACAGCGGCAGTGAGCTCGCGCATCTTGGCAATCCGCTCGCGGATCATCGCTGCCAGCTTCTCACCCTCGCGCTGGCGTGTGGCCAGAAGTTCGTCGAGCGTGGTACGGGTAAGCTCATTGATGACCGGCTGCAACTGTTCAAACTCCAGACTGTCGTCGGCGAGCACGCCTGGCCAGTGCAGCAGTTCGGATACGGATAACGGGTGGGCATTGGGAAATCGTTCCAGAACGACAGCCTCGGTGGCCGCCAAACGGGTCAACAGGGCTGCGTTGGGGGTGAGCGCACGCGGCGTATCAACCCGCGCGCGCAGGTTGAGTCGACATTCAACCTTGCCGCGCGTGAGTCGGGCCGCAATGAGCTCGCGTAGCCCCGGTTCAGCGGCGCGAAGATCATCGGCAATGCGAAAACTCAAGTCGAGATAACGCGAATTGACGCTACGTAACTCAAGATGAATGCTGAGACCGTCAAGCTCCTGACTTCGCGCTGCAAAGCCGGTCATGCTGTAAATCATGGAAAGCTCCAAAGATATGCCGGAAATCGGCTGCAATCGGCTAAACTGCCGACTTTGTCAAAACATTTTCACACAAGTCCAATCCTGACGTTCGTAAGAATAAGATGCCGTCCCAAGCAAACTGTGCCTTACCCGCCGGGTTTCAGCTCGACCGATACCGGATCGAGCGCCAGCTCTCACTGGGCGGTTTTTCCATTGTGTATCTGGCGTACGATACCGACGGCACGCCAGTGGCCATCAAGGAATATCTGCCCAATTCACTGGCTTTACGCAAAGAGGGCGAAATCGAGCCGCATGTATTGGATGACAACCTCCCTGCTTTTCGCTATGGGATGAAATGCTTTTTCGAGGAAGGTCGCTCGCTCGCCCGGCTGATGCATCCGAACGTCGTCAGAGTATTGAACTTTTTCCGCGCCAACAACACAGTCTACATGGTAATGCAATTCGAGCGGGGACGTACCCTGCACGAATACATCCAGCGCCACCGCGGCCAAGTGTCTGAACGATTCATCCGTAACGTATTCATTCGCATGCTAAACGGATTGCGCGAGGTACATGCCCACAAATTGTTGCATCTCGATATCAAACCATCGAATATCTACCTGCGCGCAGACGGCACGCCGGTACTCCTCGATTTCGGCGCAGCGCGACAAACGTTGGCGCAGGAACAAGCAATGCTCAAGCCGATGTATACGCCCGGTTTTGCTTCGCCCGAGCATTATTCCAACCGTGAACGGCTTGGGCCGTGGAGTGATATTTACAGCGTTGGGGCAAGCATGCATGCCTGTATCGCCGGTTCCGCCCCGCCGCGTTCAGATGAACGGGTCAAAAGGGATATTTTTTTCCCTTTGGCCAAGGCTTATCCTGGAAAATATTCCGCGCAGCTTCTCGAACTGGTCGATTGGTGCTTGATGCTCGATCCGCTAGAACGCCCGCAAAGCGTCTACACCCTGCAAAAGGAACTAGGTCAAAAACCGTCACAAGAAGAACCCACGCCACCCAGCCGGTTCAGCAGCTTCTTCTCAAAAATCAAATCGTCAATCAGCAAAAATAAAAGCAAAAGCAAGAGCAAAAGCAAAAATTAAGGAAAATCATCGTGAAATTTACCATTTTTCAAGAAAGCCGCATCGGCAAGCGTAAAACCAACCAGGATCGCATCGCACACTGCTATTCACGTGATTCGCTGTTGATGGTGCTGGCCGACGGGATGGGCGGGCACTTACATGGCGAAGTCGCTGCGCATATCGCCGTACAGTACTTGACGCACGTTTTTCAGCGCGAGGCACAGCCCATGTTGCCGGATCCGGGCATGTTCCTGTCGCGTGAAATTACCATGGCTCATCACGCCATTCTCGATTACTCCATCGAAAAGGGACTCCGCGAAGCGCCACGTACTACGCTCGTGGTTTGCGTCGTCCAGGATGGATTTGCCTATTGGGCGCACGCAGGCGATTCACGTTTATACCTGATGCGCAACGGACGCATCCATGTTCAGACGCACGACCATTCACGAGTGCAGTTGATGGTAGATCAGGGGCTGCTCGACGTGCGTAGCGCCGCCGTTCATCCGAACCGAAACCGCGTCTATTCCTGCCTGGGCGGAACGCACGTGCCGCAAATCGAATTTTCGCGCCGCACGCCACTGCAACCCGGGGATGTCCTGGCGCTTTGCACGGATGGCGTCTGGGGACCGTTGGGTAACGAAGGCATGTTACGTGGCCTGTCCCAGGGAAGCCCGATGATTTCGGTTCCCAGCGTGCTTTCCGAAGCCGAGGCCATTGCCGGAGATCGCTGCGACAACCTGTCCCTGATCGCGGTGGCCTGGCGCGAAGAAGGGGACGATAACATCGACCTTCCCGGCGTCATCTCGACGCAAACGATGGCATTGACTAAATTCACGACCCAACTGGACTCGTTCCAGCAGCGAATCAACCCTGCAACGAGAGAGATGGATCTGTCGGACGACGAAATCGAGCAGGCCATCGAAGAAATCAACGCCGCAATCCAGAAATTCAGCAAATGAGTGCACTACAACCCTTCCAGCGTTCCGGTTCGCGCATGCCAGACGAGCTTCGCCCTATCCGTTTTACGCGCGGATATACCCGCCATGCCGAAGGCTCGGTGCTGGTCGAATTTGGCGACACGAAGGTCCTCGTCACGGCCAGTGTCGAAGACGGCGTGCCCGGATTTCTCAAAGGTAGCGGACAGGGGTGGCTCACCGCTGAATATGGCATGCTGCCCAGAGCGACTCATACCCGTAGCGCGCGTGAAGCTGCCAGGGGTAAACAAAGCGGCCGCACCCAGGAAATTCAGCGTCTGATCGGACGCAGCCTGCGCGCGGTCATCGATCTCGCCATGCTCGGCGAGCGACAGATCATCGTCGATTGCGATGTCCTCCAAGCCGACGGCGGAACCCGCACTGCGTCTGTCTCTGGCGCGTGTGTCGCCGTACACGACGCGCTCACCCGGTTGGTGACCTGTGGTCGGCTTGCCGCCCATCCACTGCGCGAACTGCTCGCAGCCGTATCGGTCGGTATCGTCCGGGGCGTGCCCATGCTCGATCTCGATTACGCCGAAGATTCCGCCTGCGATACCGACATGAATGTAGTCATGACGGCTTCCGGCGGTATCGTCGAAGTACAGGGAACCGCCGAGGGACAGGCTTTTTCGCGGCATGAGCTCGATACCCTGCTCGATCTGGCGACCCGCAGCATCAGCCAGATCATTGTCTGCCAGCGCGCCGCGCTTTCCACGGCCCTGCCATGAGTCAGAAACTGGTCCTGGCCAGTAGCAACGCCAAGAAAGCCTTCGAGATGCAAACCCTTCTCGCGCCGCTTGGGCTGGAAATCGTTCCACAGGCACAACTTGCCGTAAAAGAGGCCGAAGAACCGCACTTTACCTTTATCGAAAACGCGCTTGTCAAGGCGCGCCACGCTGCCGCCATGACCGGCTTACCCGCCATTGCGGACGATTCCGGGCTATGCGTTGCGGCGCTTGGCGGCGCGCCCGGCGTGCATTCGGCGCGTTTTGCCGGAGAACCCAAATCGGATGAACGCAACAACCAGTTTTTACTCGAACGGCTCGTGAACGTACCTGAAAGCGAACGCGGCGCCTGGTATTACTGCTGCCTCGTCCTCGTCCGCCATGCTGATGATCCCTGTCCCATGATGACCGATGGACAATGGCACGGCCTTATCCTCGATACGCCGCGCGGCAACGGGGGGTTTGGCTACGATCCGCTTTTCTGGCTGCCGGAATTGGGCAAGAGCGCCGCCGAACTCGATCCCGCGCACAAAAATGCGCTCAGTCATCGCGGCGCTGCGATGCGCCGGTTGCTTGAACGATTGCGGGAACAACCTTTGTCCAAAAAACCTGAACACTCCTGAATGTCCACCGTTTCCAGCCTCAAAATTTATCTGCGCCTGCTCGGCTATGTGCGTCCCTACATAGGGCTGTTTTTCGTCAGTATCGTTGGTTTTATCGTCTTTGCCTCTGGGCAGCCGATGCTAGCCGGGGTGCTCAAGTATTTCGTCGATGGCCTCATCGATCCGGCCAAAGCCGTCCTGCACGGCGTCCCCTTCCTGGAGGGGCTCGACCTGATGCAGGCGGTGCCATTGATGATCATTGCCATTGCCCTCTGGCAGGGAACGGGTTCTTTCTTTGGCAACTATTTTCTATCCAGAGTTTCACTCGGGCTGGTACACGATCTACGGCTAGCCCTGTTCGACAAGTTATTGCGGCTACCGAATACCTGGTTCGACAACAACAACTCTGGCCGCCTGGTTTCACGCATCACGTTCGACGTCACGATGGTCACAGGCGCCGTGACCAGTGCGATCAAGGTTGTGATCCGCGAAGGGCTGACGGTCATTTTTCTCTTCAGTTACCTGCTGTGGGTGAACTGGAAGCTGACCCTGGTAATGGTAGCCGTCCTGCCGCTGATTGGTCTGCTGGTCAGAAATGCCAGCCATAAATTTCGCAAACAGGCTCGCAAGATACAGGCAGCGATGGGAGACGTTACCCACGTTGCCTCTGAGACGATCCAGGGCTACAAAGTCGTACGCGGTTTTGGAGGAGAAGAATACGAATCGGCGCGATTCCGGCAAGCCAGCAGCGACAACACACAAAAGCAGTTGCGCATGACAAAAACGATGGAAACCTACACGCCGCTGCTACAGTTCATTATTCATACATCGATGGCGGGCGTCTTGTTCCTGGTATTGTGGTTGCGGGGGGATTCGACCGTGGGCGAACTCGTTGCCTACCTCACTGCGGCGGGACTGTTACCCAAACCTATCCGTCAGCTTTCGGAAACCAGTTCAACCATCCAGAAGGGCTTGGCCGGCGCTGAGAGCATTTTCAGTCAGATCGATGAGCCGCCCGAACTGGATGCCGGAACCATCGAGCGTGAACAGGTAGAAGGTCGCATCACCGTGCGTGATCTCGTCTTCAGCTACCCTGGTCATGAAGAAAAGGTGCTCGATGGGTTGGATTTTGAAATTGCGCCGGGTCAGATGGTCGCGTTGGTTGGCCGATCGGGCAGTGGAAAATCGACGCTTGCCAGTTTGATCCCTCGCTTCTATTCGCACGAGCAGGGCCGGATATTGATCGACGGCATCGATATTGGCGACTACACCCTACGTAATCTGCGTCGCCATATTGCGCTCGTTTCTCAGCAAGTCACCCTTTTCAACTGTAGCGTGGCTGAAAACATCGCCTATGGTGAGCTTGCCAGCGCCTCGAGACAGGAGGTAGAACGTGTCGCCGAGGCAGCCAATGCGAGCGAATTCATCGACAAGTTACCGCAGGGTTTTGATACCTTGATTGGCGAAAACGGCGTCATGCTGTCGGGCGGTCAGCGTCAACGGTTGGCGATTGCCAGGGCTTTGCTCAAAAACGCGCCCATTCTGATTCTCGATGAAGCGACCTCATCGCTTGACAGCGAATCCGAACAACACATCCAGAATGCGCTCGAGTGTGTCATCCGTGGTCGTACCACATTGGTGATTGCTCACCGATTATCGACGATCGAACGCGCCAACCTGATCCTGGTGATGGATCATGGACGTATCGTTGAACGCGGCACTCACGCTGAATTACTTGCTGCGGGTGGATATTATGCAAGGCTGCATGCGATACAGTTCAGACGAGGGGACATCGAACAGGATGGGTGATCCTTTTCTGATAGTCACCTAAAGCCGCCTAAGGCGCGTCGACTTTTTTTACACTCCGACATCTGGATTGCAGCGATGACGCTTTTGCTCCGCGCGCAATGGCAGTGTGAGCAGGGTTTCGACCCAAAAGAGTCACCCAAAGCGCGTCGACTTTTTTTACACTTTTTTTTGTAAAGAAAAAAATATTTGACATAAACATACAGTTGCATTTTGGCTTGTTTTTTGCTTGCATATGCTGTACGCCTTAAGTGTTAATAGTTCTTCATACTTCTACGTATTTTTCCAGGAGGTGTTGCTATGTTCAGACACAAACTACTTGCCATACTGCCGCTGACGTTCTGTTCCCTGTCTGCATCAGCCGGCTCTGGCGACACGGCCAACCTGTTCAATGAATGGGACATCAGTTGGCACAAGTACAACATATTCACCGATGTGCCCCCCGTACTCGATAAGAACCAGGCTGTCTTCGGCGGCAGCTTCTACATCGTGGACCCGACCCAGCCCATCAAGTTCACGTTCGTGACCAGCGAGGCGGGCTTTGATCTCGTTCTCTCGGTAGCCTCGTGGGACGGTAATGGAAGTATCGACTCCTGGGAGGAGGTTTTCGTCAAAAGGGGCAGTTCCGTTTACAAACCCGAAGACGAGTACTACATCAAACCGACGTCCTTTTCCTACGATGCTCCCAGCGGAACATCGGAGATTTTCCTCAAACTCGAGGCTTATAACCCGACAAATCAAGCCCGCTACACCTACTACAGCGGCCCGGGCGCAAACAGTTTCGATGGCGATGTCCATGCAGTGTCGTTCTATGATTACTACAAAGGACAAACGCTCGTCGGTTTCGAGGACATGAACAAGTACATCAACGCCGACTGGGATTACGATGACATCGTGTTTCTGGTAAGCAACGTGGGTTGCTTGCCTCCTGTCGTGCCGCCTCCTTTTATGCCGTCTGTACCGGAACCCGAAACGTGGGCGATGTTGCTGGCAGGTCTCGGCATCGTCGGCGCGGTGGCGCGGCGGCGCAAAACTGGCGGGTGATGATCCGTACACATCAGGATGAAGGTGAATGAACTGACCCCCAAAGGTTGGATGGGCGTCCAACTTTTGGAGGTCAGTTGTTTTCTTAGCTTGCTTTCAACGCGCGCGTAGCGCGGGTGACGGAGGCAGTCACCGCGCAGGGACGCAATACCACTCAATATCGGTAGTGCTCCGCCTTGTACGGCCCTTCGACGGGTACGCCGATATACGCGGCTTGCTCCGGTCTGAGCGGGGTGAGAGTTGCGCCGATCTTCTTCAGATGTAGGCGGGCGACCATTTCATCCAGTTTCTTGGGCAGGGTGTAGACGTCGATCGGGTATTGCGCTGTTTTGGTGAACAGTTCGATTTGCGCTAACGTCTGATTGGCAAAGGAATTGCTCATGACAAAACTCGGATGCCCGGTGGCGCAACCGAGGTTCACGAGCCGCCCTTCGGCAAGCAGGATGATGCGCTTGCCGTCCGGGAAGAGGATGTGATCGACCTGCGGCTTGATGTTCTCCCACGGGTATTGCTTGAGGCTCGCTACATCGATCTCGGAGTCGAAGTGGCCGATGTTGCAGACGATGCTGTTCATCTTCATCGCCTGCATGTGCGCATGGGTGATGACATGTACGTTGCCAGTGGCGGTGACGAAAATGTCGCCAAGACTTGCGGCCTCGTCCATGTTGACTACGCGGTAGCCTTCCATTGCGGCTTGCAGGGCGCAGATGGGGTCGATCTCGGTCACCCAGACCGTCGCGCCAAGCCCCTTGAGCGATTGGGCGCAACCCTTGCCGACGTCGCCATAGCCGAGCACGACGGCAATCTTGCCCGCGATCATCACGTCAGTGGCGCGCTTGATGCCGTCGACAAGCGATTCGCGGCAACCGTAGAGATTGTCGAACTTGGATTTCGTCACGGAGTCGTTGACGTTGATCGCGGGAAAACGAAGCTCGCCCCGCGCGTGCATCTGGTAGAGGCGATGCACGCCAGTGGTGGTTTCTTCAGTGACGCCCCGGATGTGGGCAATGCGTGTGGAGTACCACGTGGGGTCGGTTTTCAGTTTTGATTCAATAGCGGCGAAGAGGGCCGTTTCTTCTTCGCAGGTGGGACTCGAAAGTACAGAGGCGTCTTTTTCCGCCTTCACGCCCAGATGCAGCAACAGCGTGGCATCCCCGCCGTCGTCCAGAATCATGTTGGAATAGCCGCCATCGGGCCACTCGAAAATGCGGTGGGTGTAGTCCCAGTAATCCGCCAGACTCTCCCCCTTGACGGCGAAGACGGGAATGCCGCGTTCGGCAATGGCGGCGGCGGCGTGATCCTGGGTGGAGAAGATGTTGCAGGATGCCCAGCGCACCTCTGCGCCTAGAGCAATGAGCGTTTCGATCAGCACGGCGGTCTGGATGGTCATGTGCAGCGAGCCAGTGATGCGCGCGCCCTCGAGCGGCTGGCTTCTGGCGAATTCTTCGCGAATGGCCATCAAGCCCGGCATTTCGGTTTCGGCAATAGCGATTTCCTTGCGTCCCCAGTCGGCGAGGCGGGAGTCGGCAATGACGTAATCGGGTTGTGCGGTCATGGAGGTGTCCTTTGTGGTTGCCCTTCGTTTTAATGAAGCCCGGCATCGGCGGCCAGCGCGGCGGCCTTGTCGGTGTGCTCCCAGGTGAATTCCGGTTCATCGCGACCGAAGTGGCCGTAGGTGGCCGTCTTGGAATAAATGGGGCGCAGCAGATCGAGCGTCTGGATGATGGCCTTGGGACGCAGGTCGAAGTGGGCGCGGATGAGCTCGACGATTCGGTCGTCGCTGACTCTGCCCGTGCCGAAGGTGTTGACCATCAGGCTCACGGGTCTGGCGATTCCAATGGCGTAGGCAACCTGCACTTCACACTTCTCGGCGAGTCCCGCTGCGACGACGTTTTTGGCAACGTAGCGTCCGGCGTAGGCCGCCGAGCGGTCGACCTTGGAAGGATCCTTGCCCGAGAACGCGCCGCCGCCGTGGCGGGCCGCGCCGCCATAGGTGTCGACGATGATCTTGCGTCCGGTGAGGCCGCAGTCGCCTTGCGGGCCGCCGACGACGAAACGCCCCGTCGGGTTGATGAAGTATTTCACTTCCCCCCGGATGAGTTCCTGGGGCAGCACGGGTTTGATGATTTCCTCGATCACCGCTTCCTGTATCTGCTCATAGGCAACATCGGGCGCGTGCTGGGTGGACACCACGACGGTATCGATGGCTGTTGGTTTACCGTCGATGTACTTGACCGTGATTTGACTCTTGGCGTCCGGCCGCAACCAGGGAAGACGACCGTCTTTGCGCAGTTCGGACTGGCGCTGCATGATGCGGTGGGCATAGTAAATCGGCAGCGGCATCAGGCTCGGCGTCTCGTTCGTGGCAAAACCGAACATCAGCCCCTGGTCGCCCGCGCCCTGATCGAGATCGATGCCTTCGCCTTCGTTTACCCCTCGAGCGATGTCCGGGGACTGGGTGTTGAGCGCCACCAGCACCGCGCAACTCTTGTAGTCGAAACCCAGCCTGGAATCGTCGTACCCGATGCGGCGCACGGCTTGCTGCGCAATTTCGCGGTAATTGACATGCGCTGTCGTGGTGATTTCGCCCGAGATGACCACCAGCCCAGTTGAAACCAGCGTCTCGCACGCAACGCGCCCGCGCGGGTCGCTGGCAAGAATGGCATCGAGCACCCCGTCGGAGATCTGATCGGCAACCTTATCGGGATGACCTTCTGAAACCGATTCCGAGGTGAAGAGAAATTCTTTTGACATTGGCTGCTCCAGAAACGAGAAATCCCCAAAAGCTACGGCGTCTTAGCCGGCTCCGGGGATTTCGGTGAGCAGCTTGACGCTTTAGCAGTATTTTTAATCCGCTATTCGAGGCGGAGCCGCCCTGCAAGTTGTCGAGATTAACTCGGCGGCCAGGGCCGAACTATATGCTTTACTTTTTTTGTGGTCAAATCGCCCACTCAGAGTACGCCGTCAATGAATTGTCTGGCGCGGAATATCTTCATGTGGGTCGATTTTTTTTCTCGCTTGTTCGCTCGTTTACCGTTGCCATGGCTGTACCGTCTTGGCGGTGCGGGCGGCTGGCTGGTTTATTTGTGCTCTCCTACCTATCGCCGCCACCTGCGCGACAATCTGACGCAGGCCATGGGCGCGCCTTCGCGTGCGCTGTTGAATCAGGCGATTGCCGAAGCCGGACGGCAGGCGCTGGAGATATGCTGGATATGGTTGCGTCCGCTCGATACGGTGCTGGCGCAGGTCAAGGCGGTCTACGGCCTGGAATATGTCGAGGCGGCCCGCCGCGATGGTGCCGGTATTCTGTTCGTGACTCCGCACCTGGGCTGTTTCGAACTGGCGGCTCACTACTGTGCTCATGTCGGGGGCGCGCCGCTGACCGTGCTCTATCGCCCGCCCCGTTACCGCGCGCTCGAACCTTTGATGCAAGCCGGGCGGGTGCGCGGTTCGGTAAAGACTGCGCCGGCCGATCTGGCCGGAGTCAAACAACTGCTCAAGGCGCTGCATGCGCGTGACATGGTGGGCATTTTGCCTGACCAGACGCCTCGTGCAGGGGAGGGGGTCTGGGCGATGTTTTTTGGCCGTCCGGCCTGGACGATGACCTTGGGCGCGCGATTGAGCGAGGTGCGCGACACGCGGACGATCTACGTCTGGGTCGAACGGTTGGCGCGTGGGCAAGGTTACGCGGTGCATTATTCGTTGCCGACGCAAGATGATGAGGGCGATCTCGCCAATCGTTGCGCGGCGATGAATCTTGAGATCGAACGCCTGATACGGCAATGTCCGGCGCAATATCTGTGGGGCTATCACCGCTACAAACGCCCGCGCGGCGTGCCCGCGCCTGAAACGAAGGAAACCGCAACGTGACTCGCCTGGCAATTTTCATCATCTGGTTGTTTCACTGGCTGCCGCTTGCCGTGTTATCGCCGCTCGGGCGCTGTCTGGGAATCTTGAGTTACTTTCTGGTGTGGCCGCGCAGGCGGATTGCGGCGACCAATCTTGCCCTGTGCTTTCCTGAGCTGGGCGCCTGCGCGCGCAGACGGCTGCTGTTTCGCCACTTCCAGGCGCTTGGACGCGGCATGCTCGAACGCGGTCTGCTGTGGTGGGCTTCGCCCGAACGGCTGCGGCGCGTCATTCGCTTCGAGGGAGAAGAACATCTGCGCGCGCTCAACCAGGCGGGCACGCCGGTGATTCTGCTTGCGCCGCATTTCGTCGGGCTTGACATGGGGGGCGCGCGGGTAGCGATGTCTTTCGATTCCGTGAGCATGTACGCGCGGCAGAAGAGAAACCCCGTGCTCAGCGATTGGTTGTATCGCGGACGTAAACGCTTCGGCGATCAGGTTTTGCTCTCGAGGCAGGACGGCGTGCGCGGCGTCGTGAAAGCGATGAGATCCGGTCGTCCGTTCTACTACCTGCCCGATATGGACTATGGAAGAAAAGATGCGATATTTGTGCCCTTTTTTGGTGTTGAAGCCGCTACTATCACAGGGCTTTCCCGGTTGGCGCGCTTGACCGGGGCGCGGGTGCTGCCCTGTGTGACGCGAATGCTGCCGGGCGGCGCGGGTTACGTGCTGGAAATCGGTCAGGCGTGGGAAAATTTTCCGACTGCCGATGTCGAGGCGGATACCCGCCGGATGAACGAGTGGATCGAAAGCGTGGTGCGCACCATGCCGGAGCAGTATTACTGGGTTCATCGCCGTTTCAAGACCCGACCCGATGGACAGGCGCACCTTTATTGAGTTGAGGAAACTTTTTAGCCACCATGAACGATCTGAACATGCACCCACTGGAAACCAACGCGATGACTACCGAAGATGTTGTGCAGTACTTGCAGACGCATCCTGATTTTCTGAGCGAGCACAGCGAGTTGCTAGGCGTGCTCACCGTGCCGCATCCTCGCCATGGGAATGCGATTTCGCTGACCGAACGGCAACTACAGATCTTGCGGGGCAAAATCCGGCAACTCGAACAGAAACTCGCCGAATTGATACAGTTTGGCGAACAAAATGACGTGATCGGCGAAAAAGTGCATCGTCTCGCCACGTCGCTTCTCGTGGCGGAGGGCTACGACAGCAAACGTCGCGCGCTTTTCAGTAGCATGCAGGACGACTTCGCCGTGCCGCATGTGGCCCTGCGCATCTGGGACGCCCCAGAAAAACGGAAAGGGGAAGAATTCCAGCCGGTGAGCGAAGACATGCGGGCGTTTGCGGAAGGTATGTCCCACCCTTATTGCGGCGTGCCGACCAATATCGAAGCTCTCGATTGGTTTGGCGAAATGTCTTCCCACATCCGTTCGGTCGCCTTCGTACCGCTACGCAGAGGAAACCGGATCGTGGGGCTGTTCGCGCTTGGCAGCGAAGAGATCGAGCGTTTCTACAGCGAAATGGGTACGTTATACCTCGAACGTATCGGCGCGCTGGCTTCGGCGGCTCTTTTTGGCGAGCCATACTGACCGTGGATGCAGAAGCCGCCCTTCCGTCCTGGGCTGGGGATTACCTGACCTGGC
>Ga0209737_10001693_pt1 | contig 15684 bp, 13 predicted proteins | sample TergutCu122P3_FD_187284 | JGI IMG/M metagenome (GOLD analysis project Ga0209737, IMG submission 187284) | Cubitermes ugandensis P3 segment gut microbial communities from Kakamega Forest, Kenya - Cu122 P3 (SPAdes) (version 2) | ecosystem: Host-associated > Arthropoda: Insects > Digestive system...
GCGGCCGCGGGGGTTGGTTGCGCTGCAAGAAGCGCCGATGGGGTTTCTCCCATCCAACGTCACCTTCCCATCCACGGAAACGGTTTTGACGTCCAGTGTCAAATTTGACTGAGTTGTTGGAAGGGTGAGCGCCGCGTTCACCAAAAAGCCTGCATTGGGCAAATCCGAAGCCACTCCGTGAACAACGGCACGATAGGTGCCTGGGAAAACCGTGCCGGAAAAGGTCGCTTCCGTGCCAACCTGACAGCCTTCCAAATCCAAGGTGAAGGCAGCCGCGGGGTTTTTGGTGTCTGTCAACACCACGCGGCCGCGGGGATTGGTTGCGCTGCAATAAATGTGGTTGCCGATGGGGTTGCTCCCATCCAAGGTCACCTTCCCAGCAATGGGCGTTGTTTTGACGTCCAGTGTCAAATTTGCCTGAACTGTTGGAAGGGTGAGTGCCTCGTGCACCACAAAGTCTGCAGTGGGTAAATCCGAATTGACTCCACGAACAACAACACGATAGGTGCCCGGGAAAACTGTGCCGGAAAAGCTTGCTTCTTCGCCAACCTGACAGCCTTCCAAATCCAAGGTGAAGGCAGCCGCGGGGTTTTTGGTGTCTGTCAACACCACTTTGCCACGGGGGTTGTTGTAGCAAAGGCCAGTCTTGCTTTTGGGCTTGCTCCCATTCAACGTCACCTTCCCAGCAATGGGAACTGCTTTGACATCCAACACCCAATTTTCCTGAGTTGTTGGAAGAGTGAGTGCCTCGTGCACCACAAAGTCTGCCTTGGGCAAATCCGAATCCACCCCGCGAACGACAACGCGATAGGTGCCCGCAAAAACAGTGCTGGAAAAAGTGGCTTCTGTGCCGGCCTGACAGCCTTGCAAATCCAAGGTGTGGGTAGTCCACGTGTTGCCGGTCAACACCACTTTGCCACGGAGGCCGGTGCTACAAACGGGGTTGCTCCCATTCAATGTCACCTTCCCAGAAAAGGGAGTTGTTTTGGCGTCCAGCCACAATTGCTGTGCATTGCCGCCTCGGCAGATGTTGTTGACACAAGAATAGCCCTCCGGGCACTGGCCGTTGCATGGCAAGCCGCACACATGGGGTATGCCGCCGCCCCCGCAGGTTTCGTCGCCGCTGCAACTGCCACAATTCAGCCAGCCCCCACAACCATCTTCGTGTGTGCCGCAGTTGGCCCCCAAGGCCGCGCAGGAGCTCGGTGTGCAGTCTCCCCCTCCGCATACATTGGGGCGGCCGCCGCCCCCGCAGCTTTGGTCTGAAGGGCAGCCGCCGCAGGACAAGAGTTCGCTGCAGCCATCCGACAGGGTGCCGCAGCTGTTGGACATACAAACTGTGGGTGTGCACTCACCCTCACCGCATACATTGGGTGTGCCGCCACCCCCGCAGTTTTGACCTGAGGGGCAGCCGCCGCAGGACAGAATGCCGCCACAGCCATCCGACAGGGTGCCGCACTCCGAGGCCTGGCAGCTGCGCCTACACACCGGGTTGTAGGTTGTTTCGCCAGGACTGTCATGGTTCCTGGGTGTTTGCTCATTGCCGCAGGCGACAAGCAGCAAAGCGGCCAGTGCAACAAGGATGACACTGTTCTGTTGTGTGTTTTTCATCATTTCACCAAACCACCGTGACGGGGCCGACGGGGTTGTTCGAAGTCGAACCGTTGCCCAATTGGCCATAAATATTGCTGCCCCAACACCTGATGTTGCCATCGCTTAAGACGGCACAAGAATGAGTGAAGCCTAGTCCAAGATCTGTGACTGTTCCTGACAAGGCAAGGGCAGGTGTCAAAATAGAAGAGGAGGAGTTACCTGGAATCGCTTCCCTACTGCCATTAGCGCCCCAACATCTTGTTTCGGCGTTTGTTGTCGCGGCACAGTTATAACTGCAGCCTGCCGCAATGATCTGCACATTGCTGAGGCTCTTGACTTCCACAGGAATGTTGGAGCTGTTTGTTGAACCATTCCCCAACTGACCAGAGCCATTGGATCCCGCACAAAAGACTTTCCTGTCTGTGGTCAGGACACAGGTATGTTCATTGTCTGCCGCAATGCTTGACACGTTTTGAAAAAGGGTCGAAACCGGCGTTCTGCTATTGGGGTACGAACTATTATTCCCGAATTGCCCACTACTATTGCGGCCCCAACACTTGACCGCAGTCCCGTCGATTGCACAGGAATGTTCACCTCCCAAAGCTATTGCCTTGGCATCCGAGATTCCTGTCACCTGCACGGGTGTTCTGCTGTTCTCAGTTGAATTGTTGCCGAGTTGGCCATAATAATTGCGGCCCCAACACATAACACGACCGTCATTCAGAATGGCGCATGTATGCCCTCCGCCTGCAGCAATGGCCTTCACATTGCTGAGATTTGAGACAAACACCGGCACATGATTTTGTGAAACTGAGCTGTCGTCGCCAAGTTGACCATAACTATTCCATCCCCAACACTTCACTCTGCCATCGGCGAGAAGAGCACATGCGTGGTGATTTCCAACAGCAATGGCCGTGGCGCCGCTTGCACCGGTGGTTTCGAGGGGGCGTGTGCTGAGATCTCCTGCATTTCTTCCGAGTTGACCATAGCCATTGTGGCCCCAGCAAAAAACCTTGTTAGCCGAGAATCTCAGGGCACAGGTAAAATAATAGCCTGCGCGAACACTGAAGCCTCCGGTCATGCATGTGTTGCCTGAACGTATATAACTCGTGTTGCACTCAAAACTACATTGTCCCTCTACACAAGTCGCAAAACCGTTGGTGGGCGAGGGACAGGACAAGCACTGATTGCCACAAGAGAGAAACCCACTGTTGCACCGGAAACTACATGTTCCTCCGTCACAAGTCGCAAAACCGTTGGCGGGCACAGGACAAGGCGTGCAACGCGTGCCACACGAATCCACGCTTGCATTGGACAAGCACTGATTTCCGCAGGCGTGAAACCCACTGTTGCATTGAAAACCACATTGTCCACTCTCACAAATTGCATAGCCGTTGGTGGGCGATGGACACGACAAGCACTGATTGCCACAAGAGAGAAACCCGCTGTTGCACCTGAAACCACAATCTCCCCCGGAGCAAGTTGCATAGCCGTTGGCGGGCACAGGGCAAGGCTCACAACGCGTTCCACATGAATCCACGCTTGCATCGGACAAGCACTCGTTTCCGCAAGCGTGAAATCCGCCGTTGCACACAATGCTGCAGGTGCCTCTATCGCATTTCGCATCGCCGTTCGCAGACGGCGTTGGACACGGGGTGCAACGTGTGCCGCAGGTTTGGGCACTCAGGCTCCATACGCATTGGCCATTGCATTCGTGATAGCCGGAGTCGCAGCGGATGCGCATGGTGCACGCGCCATTCTCGCACGCAGCCACGCCGCTGCCCGTCACCGGACAGGGGGTGCAACGCGTGCCGCATGTCTCCGCACTGTTGCTGGACACGCATTGGCCATCGCAGAGATGAAAGCCCTCGTTGCACGTCAAGCGACATTCCCCCGCAACACAACGGGCTGTGCCATTCGTTGAGGGGCAGGGCGTGCAACGCGTGCCGCAGGTCTCGACGCTGTTGTCCGATACGCATCGGCCCGCACAAGCGTGCTGGCCAGGCTCACATGAATCGCGCATGGTGCACGCGCCATTCTCGCACGCAGCCACGCCACTGCCTGTCACGGGGCATGGCGTGCACAGTGTGCCGCAGGTCTCCGCACTGTTGTCTGACACGCACTGGTCGTCGCAAAGATGAAAACCATTGTTGCATGCCAAAACGCATTCCCCCTCCACACAACGGGCTGTGCCATTCGCCGTTGAGGGGCAAGCTGTGCACCATCTGCCGCATGTTTCGACAGCGTTGTCCGACACACATTGGCCTGAGCACTCGTGAAAACCAGGATCGCAGCTTTCTTGGATGGTGCATTCACCTGCCTTGCAAACAGCAACACCTTCAAAGGACACGGGGCATGAAGTGCAATCAGCACCGCAATAAGCCGCTGACTCTTCGACGCAAACACCGTTGCAAAGGCTCTGGCCCTCCTCACACCTCACAGGCTCACTGCCCTGGGGCAACGAGGTTTCCTCTTGTCGGCTCTCCTTCTTGGCATCCTCGTTGCTGCAGCCAAACAAACCCAGTCCAATGGCAGATATAAACCCCCAAAGCATTGCTGTTTTTTGCATCTGAAACCCTTTTGTTTTATGGATGAGCACTGTTCGTGTGAGTTTTCTTTGAAGGCGCAACGCGAAAATCTTTGATTTTTTATCAACTTAGACACGCCGTGGCATGCCGACACAAGCTCTTTGTCGGCCAACATACGACTCGTAGTTTGGGCTTGTCAACTGTAGGCTTTTGCTTGGGCAGTCAAGTTCACACCTTAGACTGTTTCAATGTGTTTTGCCCAATGCCCGCAGTTGGTTCATCCAGCCGCGAAAGTATGGACACTCCCTTTCCATCACCGAAAGCGTAATCCGCTCGGCAGCCAGTGGGCCATGACGTACTTTTTCGTATTTCGGCTGCAGCAACTTCTCGAGGCGCCTCGACGGCACTGTCTCATAGCTGTTGTTGATGTGCTCAGGCGTATCAAAGCTTGCACGCACCGCCGCCAGCTTTTGTTCACTCTTGTGCCAGCCCGGTTCAATGTGTGCCAATGCGTGGGGATCGGCAAACAGCAACCCCTCAAATTGACAAAGACTTCCAAGTGCCGCACAGCGGGCGCTATCAGGCGCTTGATGAATTGTTCCTCCGTCAACCCCTCGGCAATGACAGTCACTTGCACCATTCACGGCCTCCCGCCCAGTACATTTCGCTTCCACAACTCTCCCAACGCATATTGCTCCAACCAACCGGAAAGCTCTTCTTTGCTAAAGCGGCGGAAAGTCGATGCCCCTTCCTCCTGATCGACCACCACCACGTCTTCAGGCTCAAGCTCGTTCACCAGCTCAACGGATTGGGTGGATACAATCAGCTGCCGCTCCTCGGCCACTTGCTTGAATATTCCGGCAAGCACTGAAATTGCATAGGGATGCAGGCCGAGTTCCGGCTCATCAATGAGTATTGTGTCGGGCAGCAGCTCAACAGGTTGCAACAACAGCGTCGCCAGACAAATGAAACGCAAGGTTCCATCCGAAAGCATGTGCGCTTTGAGCGGCGTATCGGGGTTGCGCTTTTGCGTCCACTCCAGCTCAACGAATTCAGGCTCACCTTCCCGGTGCACAAACCCATCGAAAAACGGGGCCACCAGTCGAATCGCATCGACAATGCGTTGGTAAGCGTCCTCGTGCTCCCTCCGAAGCATACGCACATAGGCCGCGAGGTTTGCCGCATCGGGCTTCAAACGAAGATTGTCATTGCTCGCATGCCTCTGTTTGACGCGGGCACGCTCACTGGTGTCGTGAAAGTGATAGACGCGCCACCTGCTCACCGAACTGCGCACATAGGGCGAATAAGCGTCCCGCGCTTCTTTCAGTTTTGACTCGTCATGCCCTCTTCCAAGCACAGCACTGGGCGACGAAGGATAGTACATTCCCCCAAACCAACTCCGTTCTTCCTCGAAAATCAACCGATGGTCATTGGTTGGAACCAGAGAAAATATATAGCCGTTATTTGCAAAATAGAACTCGGCACACAGCCTGTCCGTCACCTGCCGTCCAAAATGCAACAAGGCCCCCGGCCCACCTTGGAGCTGAACGAAGTTCTGCAAATTCTGCTCGTACATTTCATTGAGCAGGCGAAACAATCCGATGAAGTTGCTTTTTCCCGCACCATTCGCGCCAATGAGCACATTCAGGCTGCACAAGTCGAAGCCGCGCAACTCGCGGATGGACTTGTAGCCCGTGACTGTCAGAGATTTCACCTTGGACACGTCCGACCTCCTCTTCAAAGCACATAACACTCACCAAAACATTGCAAGTCCAGATTATGTCCAAGCTGCCCAGCACATGACAAAAACCAAAACCCCACAAAGCTTTTTAGACTTTGTGGGGTTTTGGCGAAGCAGCCCTTGTTGACCCTGCCGGGATTCGAACTGCCACGCCAATATCGTAAATTCAAGCACATTTTTATTCTTGGCGTTGATTTTTTGTCCGTGTTTTTGACCCATGCTGTCTCAACCCACGCGCCAACTAAATTTTGAATAAATGAATGCCGGCTTGCGTCAATCTAAAGTTATAATCCACACGCCTTCAATAGCTGCGGGGAAATTATCAAAAGGACGAGAGCAATGAAATCGAATTTGAAGCTGATGGGGGTGCTGCTTAGCTCTTTCCTGGCAGCCTGTGGCGATGACAACAACAACGAAGACAACAACAATGACGGAGACAAGAGCAGCCCCATAAGCAACGCGAAAAAACTGCTGGTCAGCGTCTCAATCTCGTCGCAAGCATCAGCTATGGCAGCAGGCCGTCCAGAAGTATGGACCTTCCGATATGACGACAGAAACCGCCTTGTTGCAGACAATGCCTGGGGTGATGGCAACAAAATCGAATATCAAGATGCTTTCCCGTCTTTGCGCACTCGTGGTGAGAATCCACCTCTTCCGTCGACAATTGCCTTTATTCGGTATCTATACGGTGAAGGTGACTTAAATGGCGTTCCCACGAAATACTACCAAAAGCAGCTGCTGGGCAGCAACGGAGACTTATTGGGGACCGCTGATGAGCGCTTTTACTTGGATGCAAACGGAAGGGTAATCTCTTCCGGCCTTGCTCCCAATGAGAATGCCGGCAGTGTCTCTGGTGAAGAGTTCAAGCCTTGGCCCTGGTCCTATACCTATGACGAGCGTGGCAATTTGCTCAGACAGGACGACGGAAACAGCGTCCATGAATTCACCTACGACGATAAAAAAGGCAAAATGTCGGAGACAACTTCACCGTTGTGGCTGTTTAAGGACGAGGTTGCCAATTTTTCTCGCAGTTCGTTAAATTATATTCTTAGCCAACCCAATAATTTATTAAGTTATATCCACACCCAACGCGACAGCAAGAACGTCTTTCAGATGCGAACGGAAGAAACCTATAGCTATACCTATGATGCAGATGGCTATCCGATACAAGCCTTGGTGACGTATTCGGTGCTTACCCAGGAAAACGGAACGCCGACAACATATCAGTATCAGCAAACGTATACCTATATGCCTGCGCACAGCTTAGAATAAGTTCTGTGCTGCTCTCTGGGAATTCACTTCGAGGCCTCTGGAAAACAGGGCTTCAAAAAAACCAGGCAGGCTGGGAACAACTCCTGGCCTATGCGGTGGGCCGCATTGAAAGCGGCGAAATGCCTTCCCCTGCCCTTCCTCCGTTTCGGGAAAAGAGTTGGATGAACGAGCATGCGCCAAAAGCCCTGACCGCCACCTTTGAAAATGCCTCCAAAACCTTGCTGTGCATTGCTGTTCCGGCTGCTGTGCAAACCAGTTCCAAAACCGCCTGGTGGTCCTTTTGGCTTTTTAGAAGAGTGAGTGCGGTTCTATTGTATAGGGGAAAGCCTTTGAGTTTTTTTCTTGAACATATCTCTCTCAAATGCACTTGCGTGCAGACATGCATTTAGGCGGAGACAGTGCCTGGTGTTTTGAAAAAATTTGTCAGCTTGTTCGCGCCAGCATTGTATTTTTTTCTCGACTACTCTGGCTATAAGCCCGATAGGCTCATGTCTACATCGGCATGTTCGTTCTAAATCGCTGAAGCACTCAAGAATAAATGTTGTCCACCTTACTCGGCGCTCTTCGAGGTATATTAGTTGCGCAGCGTTCATTCCGTTTAAATGAAACGTTGCGTCGAAGAGGTTCAGTGCTCGTTGAATTTTTGGATTGATTTTGTTTGTGGCCATGATGGCCTCCGCGCGGATAGAGTTGATAACCCTGCCGTCTTCGTTGCTAAACAAAGATGGCAGCCTGGGCAGGTTAGCAACCCGGCTCAATCCGCACACCGGTAGGCCTCACGGCCTCCTGCCCGGGCCACCATATTTTCAGGAGGCACGGAAAACAAAAAAGCCGCTAGGCGCTGCCCGCAGCTTTCGCCACGGATTGAATTTCGAGTTGCTAAACCCGGTCTCGCTATTGCTCAACGTGGGAAGCATACCAGGGGCTTGCTTGGAAAGTCAACACAGTGCAGAATGAGTTTTTTGCGGCTAAACCCTTGCGAATGTCGTAAGAAGATAGAGTCTTGTACAAGTATAATTGCATTTTTGTCACAAACGTATCGCGGCTACTAGCCGAACGAGAAATGACAAAAAAAGATTTAGCGACTCTGTCCGGAGTTTCGCCTTCTTTTTTGTCCGACCTCTTAGCTGGCAAGGGGAACCCTTCGCTCCAAGTGATGGAGGCTATCGCTGAAGCTCTTGAGGTGCCTCTTCCTTTGTTGCTCGAACAGAACTTTCCAATTCTCGGCCATGAATGCATTGCTGAAGGCAGGGCCCCGTATAATCATATTTTTGTCACAAACGTGTCTCGCCTGATGGTCAGACGGGAAATGACCAAAAAAAAATTGGTGGCTTTGTCAGGAGTCTCGCCTGCTTTTTTGACCGACATCATGGCTGGCAAGGGAAACCCCTCACTTCGAGTGATGGAGGATATTGCCAAAGCCCTTGAGGTGCCTCTCCCTTCGCTGCTTAAAGAATGCGTCGCTGATGACGGAGTTTGCTATAGCCATGTTTTTGTCACAAACGTGTCTCGGCTACTGGCCAAACGAGGAATGACCAAGAAAGACCTCTCAACTTTATCTGGAGTTTCACCCTCTTTTTTATCCGAGATTTTAGCTTGGAAAAAGAGCCCTTCACTTCAGGTCTCGGAAGATATTGCTAAGGCTCTTGAGGTGCCTCTTCCTTTGTTGCTTGACCGAGACTTTCCGCCTGACTTTGCCTCTATCCCCGAAGGCAAGTGTATCGCTGCTATGCTCCCCCCTCAGCAAGCTTCTGTGGTCAAAAAATGGGCCAAAACAGCGCAAAGCAAGCTGCAAAAACCTCGAAAGAGTTAGCACCCAAACATCATTCGAAATATCAGTTTGTTTATATGTTTGACTGGAATAAAAGAGCGAAGCATATGAGTAAAAGGTCATCTGCCAACGCCAACTGTAGTAGAGCCTTATATAATCATATTTTTGTCACAAATGTGTCGCGGCTGATGGCCGAACGAAGAATGACAAGAAAAAATTTATCAGACTTGTCAGGTGTTTCACTTTCTTTTTTGTCCGACATCCTAGCTGATAAAGCGAACCCTTCATTCCGAATATTGGAAAATATCGCCAAGGCTCTTGGAGTGCATCTTCCCTTGCTACTCGACCAAAACTTTGTGGCTAAAAAATGGGTAAGCCATTTAAAACAGAACAAAAAAATTCAGCATAAACCTTAAAAAAGTCAGCAACGAACAAGAGCTGTTCGAAATATCAGTTGACTTCTTTATTTATTCGTTATATCGACTCTCGAAGTGGATAGCCAACAAACTGAGAGCACAAAACGAACCCTGGAGATGTTGCGCCGCGACATGGGGGAAGAAGTTCTATCGGCGCTCAACGCACCAAAGACCGTCGAACTCATGCTGAACCCGGACGGCAAGCTCTGGGTTGAGCGTTTAGGAGAACAGACGACGAGACTCGGCTCAATGGACTCAGGAAGCTCCAGGGCAATCATCGAAACCGTTGCCGGATTTCATGGCAGAACGGTGACACATGAAACCCCAATTATTGAATGTGAGTTACCTCTTGATGGCAGTCGATTCACAGGGGTTTTGCCTCCTGTTGTTTCTGCACCAACTTTTGCCATTCGGAGAAAAGCTTCTTCGATTTTCACGCTCGATCAATACGTTGCTCAGCAAAGCATGTCTCTGCAGCAGCGAGATGCATTGCGAGCTGCGGTGAATGAGCACAGGAATATCCTTGTTGTTGGCGGAACCGGCTCGGGCAAGACAACTCTCGTCAACGGCATAATTCATGAAGTGGTGTCTCAAAGTCCCATGGAGCGGATTTGCATTATTGAAGACACACCCGAAGTGCAATGTGCGGCGGAAAATCGTGTCCAGTTTTGCACAAGCCAGAACGTGGATATGACAAAGCTGCTGCGAACCACGCTCCGAATGCGTCCAGACCGCATTCTGGTTGGTGAGGTGCGCGGTCCTGAAGCACATACTTTGTTGATAGCCTGGAATACCGGCCATGAGGGCGGAGTGGCAACACTCCACGCCAACACTGCAGAGGATGGGCTTGTGCAGCTCTCCATGTATCTCAGCATGCATCCAGACTGTCCAAGGCCCCCCGAGCCACTGATTGGAAGGACGGTGCACATCATTGTTCATGTTGCTCGCACCTCCGATGGTTTTCGGCGTGTCGAGGAGATTCGTGAGGTGTCCGGATATGCAGACGGGCACTTCATCACCAGAAAAATTTGTTGAGGGGAAATGATGAGGGATTTTTTCAAAGATTTGTTCAGCGAATTTAGCATCACGCAAAGTCATGTGTGGCTCGTGGGGATAATTTTGCTTTTGGTGCTTTGTTTAAGCCCATTCACTGCGTTCGCTGCCTCAAGCGCAGGAACAGGCATGCCATGGGAGGCTCCTTTGAATGTTTTTGTGAATTCGCTCACGGGGCCGGTTGCACTTGGGATTGCGGTAGCGGGTTTCTTTGTCGCCGGTGCCATTCTGGCCTTTGGTGGTGACCTTAACGGATTTGTGAGGACACTTCTCATATTGATTATGGTCGCAGCGGTGTTGGTTGGTGCTCGAAGTTTGGTCTCTATGTTTTTTGGCGCCGGAGCAGAAATCACAGCCACAACACGAATGTTTTGAGAGCTGCTTGCTATGGCCTTGCGCACAATTCCAATCCGTCGTGTCAGCCACCGAGCAAATTTGCTCATGGGTGCAGATCGCGAGCTTTTAATGTTCTCGGGGGTAGTGGTCGCCACGTTGATATTTGCCATCCAGAAATGGGTGGCGGTCGGATTTGGTCTTGTCTTGTGGTTTGGAGCTTTGTTTGCGTTGCGATTGATGGCGAAGGCCGACCCGATGATGCGCCATGTCTACCTGCGCCATCGACAATACAAGTCGTACTATCCAGCTCGCAGCACGCCTTTTCGAGAAAACACGAAAAGCCAAGCGAGGCGATACAAATGATTGCCGCAATTTCTGTCGTTATTGCAGTCCTAGGTGTGTTGCTGCTGGCTATTCTGTTTTTGAGCGCACGCACGCTCATCAATGATTTGAAGCTAAAAAAACATCGGGCCAAAGATGAAGGGCTGGCAGACCTGCTTAATTATGCTGCCGCTGTCGATGATGGCATCATCTTATGCAAGTCCGGCAGCCTCATGGCAGCATGGCTATATGAGGGGGCCGACAACGCCAGCAGCATGGAAGTAGAACGTGAAGATGTTTCGCTGCGCATCAACAAGGCTTTAGCCAGTCTGGGCAGTGGTTGGATGGTGCATGTTGATGCCGTGCGGCGGCCATCTCCAGGATACCCCGACAAATCTGCATCGTCGTTCCCCGACCCGCTATCCGCCGCAATAGACGAAGAGCGTCGGCAACAATTTGAAGCCATGGGCAACGTATATCAAGGCTACTTTGTATTGACGGCGACATGGTCCCCTCCCACGCTCGTTCAGAGCAAATTTATTGAGCTCATGGTCGACGATGATGCGGAACGCCGTGATGAAACAGCTCGCACAATAGGAATCCTTGCGCAGTTCAAAACAGCAGTGGCGGGCTTGGAATCAAGCTTATCAGCAGTGCTTAGGCTGACTCGATTGCGTGGGCATAAAATAAAAAAAGAAGGCAACAGAGAAACCACGCATGATGACTTTTTGAGCTGGTTGCAGTTCTGTGTAACCGGTGACCATCATCCGGTGCAGCTCCCTAGCAACCCAATATGTTTGGATGCAATTATTGGTGGCCAAGAATTATGGACAGGGCTTGTTCCGAAGATTGGGACCAAATACATTCAGGTGGTCGCCATTCAGGGGTTCCCCTTGGAATCTTCGCCTGGGATGCTCTCGAAACTTGCAGAGCTGCCTTGCGAGTGCCGCTGGTCTTCGCGCTTCATTTTTGTGGATCCTCACGAGTCCTTGGCGCACTTCGAAAAACTTCGAAGGGGATGGGGGCAAAAGGTACGTCCATGGCTTGCTAAAATTTTAAATACCAACACAGGGCCAATCAATCAGGATGCTCTGATGATGGTCGGAGACGCTGAGTCGGCCATGGCCGAAATTAATAGCGGCCTGGTGGCGGCTGGCTACTACACGAGCGTTGTTGTGTTGATGGACGAGGACCGAGAACAACTCGCGGCCAATGCGCTTTGGGTCAAAAAAACTGTCGACCAATTGGGATTTGCAGCCCGTGTTGAGAGTCTAAACACACTGGAGGCCTATTTGGGAAGCCTGCCAGGCCACGGCTTTGAAAACCTGCGGCGGCCACTCATCAACACTCTCAATTTGGCCGACTTGTTGCCAACAAGCTCCATTTGGTTAGGCAAAGCCAACTCACCTTGCCCAATGTATCCACCAGAGACGCCCGCCCTTATGCATTGCATGACGATTGGCGCATCACCTTTTCGGTTGAATTTACACGTTGGGGACGTTGGACACACGATTATGCTTGGTCCAACGGGCGCAGGCAAATCAGTTCATCTAGCAATGATTGCAGCACAGCTCCGCCGGTATGCCAGTATGTCGGTTTATGTTTTTGACAACGGCATGTCGTTGTACCCTTTGACCGCAGCAATTCATGCCAGCTCTAAAGGTAAATCTGGACTCCATTTTGATATCTCTGCGGATGGCAAGCGCCTAGCCTTTTGCCCGCTGCAGTTTCTTGAAACGGAGTCTGATAGAGCTTGGGCGTTTGAGTGGATTGAAACCATCTTCGCGCTAAACGGTTTGGACTGTACTCCATTGCTGCGCAGACGAATTGGCGAAGCCATAGAAAGCATGCATGCAAGTGGCAAACGAACATTGCATGAGCTCAAGGTATTGTTCCAAGACGAATCCGTTCGCGATGTACTGAAGCACTATACTGTGGGGGGCGCCATGGGACATCTGCTCGATGCCGAGCAAGATGGCCTCTCCCTATCAGATTTTACCGTGTTTGAAATGAAAGAGCTGATGGCGCTCGACAAGAAATTTGCGCTGCCTGTGTTGCTCTATTTGTTTCGGCGAATAGAGCGCAGCATGAGAGGGCAGCCAGGTGCCATTATTTTGGATGAATCATGGGTGATGCTTGGGCACGAAGTATTTAGCAAAAAAGTCCGCGAATGGCTCAAGGTGCTGAGGAAATCGAATTTCTTTGTGTTGATGGCAACACAAAGTCTATCCGACGCAACTAACTCTGGCATTTTGGATGTGATTCTCGAATCAACAGCGACTAAAATCTTTTTACCAAACATCCATGCACGTGAAGCAGATGCGGCAGCATTGTATGCTCGCATGGGGCTCAACGAGCGCGAGGTGGAGATTCTTGCAACCGCAATCCCCAAACGCCAATACTACTACGCTTCCGCGAGTGGGCGCCGTCTCTACGAATTGGCGCTCGGCCCTCTTGCACTTTCTTTTGTCGGCGTGTCTGACGCAGAATCTATAAGCAGAATCAAACACCTTGAAGCCAAGTTCGGCCATGCATGGCCGAACGAATGGTTGGTCTCACGCGGGGTGAACCTTGGCGACTATTTGTGGGAGCTGGAGGCCACATGAATTTTCCAGGCGCTAAAAAGTTCATCGTCAATTTCTTTTCCAAAGAAAAGAAAACGGGCAAAGCTGAAAACCCTTATTTGGCCGCACGACGCACGTGGAATGCATATGTTGGCAGCATCATATCGTCGCGCCAGACCTGGCAAATAGTTGGCCTTCTGTCACTGCTCATCGCGTTGGCTTCTGTCGGGGGAATAATTCACATTGGCAGTCAGTCAAAATTTGTGCCCTACCTCGTTGAAGTCGACAAGCTTAGCGGCCAAGTTTTGGCGATAGGCCCAATTCAAGCGACAGCAAAAACCGATGCGCGAATTATCCACGCCACAGTTGCCGAGTGGGTTTCCGACATGCGAATGGTGTCGCCGGATTCTGCACTGCAAACCCGCGCCCTACTCCGCTCATACGCCAAATTAGCCCCGGATGATTCAGCGACGCAAAAAGCAAATGAGTGGTTTGGAAGCACGCCCGAGGCGAACCCGCTTAGGCGGGCAAGCAAAGAAATGGTTAGCGTTGATATTAAGTCGGTGTTGCCATTGTCAGCAGACACTTGGCAAGTCGACTGGATTGAAACGGTTCGAGATCGCAGTGGGGTGAAGAAAAGCTTGCCGTTCACCATGCGAGCTCTCGTCACCGTTTATGTCGCTGGGTCAAGCTCGCGAATCACAGAGGAACAACTGCGTTTGAACCCGATGAATATTTATGTGCGGGACTTCTCTTGGTCTCGACTGAGCCATGAGGTTTCCCAATGAATAAGCTTGTTATGCCCTTGAGCGTTGCGTTGTTCTCATTGTTGATGCCCGTTGCGGTTGCCGATGACCTGACTGATAAATATTTTTCGGCAAGCCAAAGCGCAAAACTGACTGAACAAGAAAGAGCAGTCATCGTCGCGGCAAAGCAAGCCGCCAACACCACCATCAAACCAGTGGTGGGAACGAATGGTGAAATCAAGTTCCTTTTTGGCACACAACAAAGCATTGTTTGTGCAGTGCTGCAGGTGTGTGATGTGGCGCTGCAAGCCGGAGAGCAAGTGAATTCTATTCACTTGGGTGATACGGCAAGATGGATAGTTGAGCCAGCTATCACCGGGAGTGGGCCGAGCGAAATACAACATCTGATTATTAAGCCGATGGATGTTGGTCTGGAAACCAGTTTGGTCGTCACGACAAATCGGCGCACTTATCACTTTCGATTGAGGTCGCATCGCTCCGAATACATGTCTCATGTCTCTTTCGTATACCCCGAGGAGTCACTTGCGAAGTGGGATGTTATCAAGCGCCGAGAGACAGCAGAACGTTTGCTCAACACAATCCCACAAACCGGTGAATATCTCGGAAACCTATCGTTCGACTACGACATATCAGGCGATGATGTCAGCTGGAAACCTGTGCGCATTTACACCGATGGTCGAAAAACCATCATCGAAATGCCTCATGCGATGGAGCAAACAGAAGCTCCAACGCTGTTGGTTATCCGGCGCGAGGGCGGTTGGTTTCGCTCAGAAGAAACAGCGATAGTCAACTACCGCCTCCAAGGGCGGCGCTTTGTTGTGGATGCGGTTTTCAATCAGGCGATTTTGATTTCTGGTGTCGGACGAAATCAGGAGCGCGTGACCATTGTCCGAAGGGGAAAATGACTTATGCGCCAGCCTAAACTTGTCCCATTTGTCGTTGTTTGTTTGTTGTTCGTCGGGTGTGCTTCCCGAAGCATGTACGGCAATTTTGTCGAGTCGAAAGCCAACGAAGACAAACTCATTGCTGATGCAACGAAACAACTTATGCTGTTGTATCCTCCAGCCAAAAATCGTTTTGAGTTGCAACAGCCAACACCTGACTCTCTTGGCAAAGCATTGGTACAGTCGATGCGTGAGGCAGGATACGCCGTCTTAGAATTTGATGGCTCGCCAAATGCCCAACCATCAGGCCATTCGTTTCGCTACACGTTTGACCAGGCAGGCTCAAGCCTATACCGGCTAACTCTGTTTGTCGGAAGTCAGTCCATCATCCGCCCATTTTCGCTTCAAAGTGGCACCTATGTGCCAGTTGGCCATTGG
>Ga0209737_10001694_pt1 | contig 15677 bp, 13 predicted proteins | sample TergutCu122P3_FD_187284 | JGI IMG/M metagenome (GOLD analysis project Ga0209737, IMG submission 187284) | Cubitermes ugandensis P3 segment gut microbial communities from Kakamega Forest, Kenya - Cu122 P3 (SPAdes) (version 2) | ecosystem: Host-associated > Arthropoda: Insects > Digestive system...
CAATCTGTTTTTGACATGCGATACAAAATTTAAAATTCTTATTCGCTGCAAAGGTACATATTTGGAACGAAAATATAAACATATTTATTAACATTTTTTACACCCCACCTTTGGGGTCATAATTTAGATAATGAATTGAAGAAATACGGGTTGGACAGAAGTATATACATGGATGGAAACCCTCGTCAAATCTGTTTTTCAAAACAAATACTGTTCGATAATTTTAGTGAATATCTCAAAAAAAGAACTGTAGAGTCTGATAACAGGAAAATGCATTCAGGCAGATTTTTGATCATGCCTTTGGACAACATGGTGGCCTGCGTATGTTCCAAATGCAGTTCAATTGGTAATTCTGGCGGGTATGCCACACCTGCCGTAGTTGACTTCCTTGGCCGGTTGGCGAACAAATTTCCTGGTTATGCCTTCTATACTGCCGCTTATCATTCAACAGCGCAGCCTCCCAAACAACCTCCCAAACACCCGATAAGCGGAGTGATTATAAGCGCTTCGGAACTTTACACGGGAGAGTTTGATCAGCAAACAAGAGAATTGGAATTTTTGGAAACAGCAAGTAAATGGAAAAATATTACAGATACATTATATGTATGGGATTATGCAACCAATTTCAAAGATTACCTTACGCCGCTGCCGGTTTTGTATGAGTTGAAAAAGAAATTAAAATTTTTCAGGGATTGCGGCATCACCGGAATTTTCCTGCAAGGAAGCAGCTACGACTATTCCCCGTTCGACGATGTGAAAACATACGCAGCAACGGCGTTGATGATTAATGGACGGTTAGATGTTGACATGCTTTGCCGGCATTATTTTGCACAATTTTATCCTGTTTCTGCCGAAATTCTGGCTGATTATTATCTTTCGCTTGAAAAAACAATGGAGCAGCGGAAAAAACCATACAGGATAGATGGAAGTCTGGGCAACGCAATTGATTCATATTTTATTATTGATGATTTTTTGGAGTTTTATCGAAAATTGGGATACTTGATAACTGATGTACAGATAGCCAATGATGAAAAAAAACAATTGGAAAAACTGTATACGGCACTTAGTTTTACATGGCTGCAAATAGCGTTTCATCAACAAACTGGCATGTACAATATTGATAATATACGCAACAGATCATTGACGGTTACACCTGAAATAGATATTGTTATCAAAAGGCTGTCGCAATATCGCCGGTACAAACTCATCAACTACAGGGAAAAAGACGGATATTTGGGAAATTACCTGAAAATATGGGAAAAACATTCAAGCAAAATCACCAAACATCAGCCTGCACCACTGAATAACCGATGATACCCGTCAATCCCAGTACACTCAAATAGGTAAGGACAGCGATTGGCGAAGGCACTTGCGAATTGCTGATAGAGGTAATCAGACTGTTGATTTGCTCTAAAAGTGGAGTAACACCCTGAATAAAAAACGTAATCACCAACCCAATCATGATAAAAACTACCATCACCATTTGTGGTAACACACTCCTGCGTTCGGGCAACTGCCTCATGACACGCTCAGAAAAACCCTCGTCGGGAACATCAATCCGCTGGGATGTAAATATTTTCTTAAAATCTATATCGTTCATTTTTAAAGTATTTTGCTAATTTTTCCTTTCCACGATGCAGATGTGATTTGATGGTGCCGGCAGGGCAATTCATGATTTGTGAAATCTTCGCGACAGGCTGGTCTTCCATATAAAACAAGAGCATGGCGGTTCGTTCGTCGGCTTTTAGAATGGTTAAAGCCTGCTCAAAATCCATGCCTAAATCTCTGTCAGTACTGTTGGCTGCCATACTGTCGCTGATCATTTCCACATCTATATCTGCGGCGGGTTTACGTGCACGTGCGTGGTCATAGAAGGTATTGCAGGCGATGCGGTACAGCCATGTGGAGAATTTTGCAGCAGCACGGAACGAACCTATGTTCGTCCAGGCTTTGATGAATGTGTCCTGTGCGAGGTCTTTGCTCAATTCCTCGTCGCCGCCCGTGAGGTTGAAAAAGAAACGCCGTATGGGCGACTGGTAAGCCTCCACCAATTGGCCGAAGGCTTTCCGGTCGCCCAGCAGCGCTGCGCGAGATACAAGCAATGTGTCATTTTGCATTTTCGTTCGTGGCTTTATTCTTTCCGATGAAATGAATAATCACGAAAGCAACGCCAGCCATAAACGGAACAAATCCCATCAATGCTAACTTGGGCAGGAATGCTGTCTCTACTGTATTGACAGACCTTGCTATGCCATCAAATAACAGCCAAAGACTTAAAATTATCCCGACACTGACGGAAATTAAGACAATTCCCGTATTCAACGGTTTGTTCTGCTTTTTTTCTTCCGCAAATAAATTGGCCGGAACGGGTTGTCCCTTTTCAATCGCTTTGACATACAACTCGGCTTCCAACTGATTACGTTTGAGCTTCTCATTACTTTTCAACCAAGTAATTACTATGACAAAAATAAACGGAACTGTAAGTACTAAAATAGAATTAATCATGACTTTAAAAATTTAAATTGTTAAAAAAAGATTTTGAAATTTCCCTTTAGACGTAAATCAATATTCATTTGGTTGCAAAGATGTGAAAAATATTTTCTAATCTTTTAAAACCCTTTTCAGTGTACTGGTTAATTCCTCATAATTCACCGGTCCGGTAAGCAGTATGCTGTTGGGGTTATTGTGAGTAAGATGCCTGTATTCGTCCATTTGCCCGTTAATGATATATATAATGGGTATTTTGAATTGTTGTGCAGTATCGGACATGGTATTTTCAGTTCCGGTCAGGGGAATTACTATTGCGTGCGCCTTGGTATTAGTGAGTTTTGTTTGCGAAGCAATACGGACAACATTAAGCCCGGACGCAGATAGTATTTTTTCGTAGTATAAAAAAATTAAGTCTACAGGTTCAACCACTAAAACAGTTTTTCCGGCAAAAAGGTCAACAGGGGTAATTGGGTTTTCCGGCAAAAGATCAAAAAAAGGCACATCAGCATGGGCCACAGGCAAGTAGGCAACCGTGAAACGAAAAGTCGAACCAAAACCTTCAGTTGATTCTACGTGTATGTCGCCTCCCATCATCTTGATCAATTTGTGCGAAATAGTCAATCCCAGTCCGGTGCCTCCGTAACGTCTGCCAACATTTTGTTCACCCTGTCGAAACAGTTCAAAGATTACTTTCTGTTGGCTTTCGGGAATGCCAACACCGGAATCATCTACCACAAATTCAAGCAAGCCGGCTTCCTTTTTCCTGTAACCAAACCGGATGTAGCCCTTATCAAGGTATTTGAACGCATTATTTAACAGGTTGACAAGTATTTGACGCAGACGACTGGAGTCAATAAAACATATACACTGGTCAATAAATCCGTCGCTGTCAAGCACAAGAGCAGCATGAGATTTGCCACTGTAATAAAGTTTTATGTAAAAATCATTGTATATTTTTTCCAAAAAATCGTTGACATGAAAGGCAACCGGTAACAAATTCATTTGTCCGGATTCAATGATGGCCACATCCACAATGTCATCTATCAGTTTTGATAACTGTATAGCGCTATTGTTGATGATGTTGATGTAGTTGCGACGGCGAGAAGTGGTAAGTTCGTCGTCATCCATGAAATTGATAAATCCGTTAATACAATTGAGTGGAGTGCGTATTTCGTGTGACAAGTTTGCTAAAAAAGCCGATTTGAGTTTTTCGGATTCTTCAGCCTTTTCTTTGGCTTGAATCAGTTCGATTTCGACTTTTTTACGTTGAGAAATGTTCATTGCATGTTCCAGGTGTACCCATCGTCCATCCACCCATTCGATGGCTGCATCACTGCATGTATACCAGTTTTGGTTGTTGGTGTTGCGGTGTTCCCAATAGTAGGAACCCGTTGGATGATTATTCTGATCACGCAAATAAACTTTTGGACAAAAACTACACGGACCTGTCATGTCTTTTTGCAGCACTTCCCAACATCTACGGCCTTCGATGTTACCTGTCCTGTCTTTGATTTTCTTATTTGCAAAAAGGATTTTGTATGTGTCAAAATCAGAAACGAATATACCGGCGTCGATATTATCGAAAATTGTGCGCATGGTCTGTTGCGACAGGTGCATGGCTTTTTCTGCCTGGTAGCGCCGAATGGTGTTGGAAATTATTTGCGATATGCTGATGTATAGATTTATTTCTTCCTTTTCCCATCGTCTGTCGAATCTACACTCATCTAATACCACAAATCCATAATGTGCATTGTTTACCACAAGTGGTATAGCCAGCACTGAAAGAATACCACGTAATTCCATTGCCTCTGCTATTGCCGCTTCTGTGACAATAGAACTGAATAAATGCAGGTAACTGCACTGTTCAACATTGTTATAGCATTTTCCCAACGGAATCTGTTGCGAAAATTTCATCATAGACTCGATATCCCTGTTACACCATTCGTAAGTATTACTCAAAGTTCGATTTACGTGATCATTTTCTAAAATATAAACACGGCTTACTCCAGTGTAAATACCAATCTCGGCAAGTACTATGTTTAGAGCTTCGGGTATTCCATCAGACGATTGCAGTACCTGTAATACTTTGATGAGTATATCCTGTTGACGGGTCTTCAGGTCAACCATCTTTTCGAGCTGATTTTTATACAGGTTCAGTTCATTGTTGATGGCAATCAATTGTTCATTGGTGGCTTCCAGTTCTTCGTTGACAGCAATATATGCTTCGTTTACAGCTTCAAGGTTTTCAGTTCTGTCTTTCACCATATTTCTTAACTCTTCGCGATACATGGACAGTTCGTTTTCAATATGTTTCCGGTTGCTGACGTCGAGGATAAATCCATTGATAACAATCCATTCGCTTTCACTGTGAAGATGCGCCGATATTTGTAGCCAACGCATGGTTTCATCAGGCTGGATAAAGCGTATTTCTACATTTAATGTCGAAAGATCATGTAAACAGTCGTACATAACAGGAATTAAACGCTCCAGATCCTTTGGATAAATTCTCATAAACAGCAGGGAAGTGTCCTGCATGGCGTCGTTAAGTGGAATATTGCTGATTTTTTCCCAATTTGCGCTTGCGTAAACGAGTTGTAGATGATTCAACCAAATTTCAGACGCATCAGGACTGGAAAGTATAGAGGCTTTCAACTGGATACGAAATAACGCGCCGTTGGGAAAATGGTCAGCAAGCATATGCAGAAGACTGTTTTCAGCCTCCAGTTGTTCGATGCGTTGATGCAGTGATTGCATGAGGATTTGTATTATGTAATTTTGGATATCAATTCTTTGATCAACGTAGTCATTTTTGGTTCAGCAGTGTTTGCAGCCTCTATTACATCATTGATACTTACTTCTTTGATTTTTCCATCTACACCCAGGTCAGTAATGATGGATACCGCAAAACACGGGATAGACATGTGTCTTGCGACGATCACTTCGGGTACAGTAGACATGCCCACAGCGTCGCCGCCAATGGTACGGATGTATCTATATTCAGCGGGCGTTTCGAGCGTGGGACCTGATAAAGCCACATAACAACCCAAATGATGACGAATGCCTGTTCGGGTAGCTATCTCAACGGCAGTAGCTATCATGCGGCAATTGTAAGGTTCGCTCATATCGGGAAAACGTGGCCCCATTGAATCAATATTTGGACCGATAAGCGGATTGGGCAACAAATTGATGTGGTCGTTGATAATCATCAAATCACCCACCTCGAAGTTAGGGTTAACGCCGCCGCTTGCATTCGAAACCACCAACCGTTGTATGCCCAGCGCCTTCATTACACGTACCGGGAAAGTGATTTGTTGCATTGTATAGCCCTCATAATAGTGGAAACGCCCTTGCATGGCTACCACTTTGCGGCCTGATAAACGTCCAAAAATCAACCGTCCCTTATGGCTTTCGACGGTAGATACCGGAAAGTTGGGAATATCCTTATATTCGAGAGAACATTCAATTTCTATTTCGTTAACCAATCTCCCTAAACCGGTTCCGAGTATAACACCCCATTCAGGAAGGTACTTTCCGGTGTGCGATTCGATAAAACTAACAGCACTTGTCATAACATTGCATCATCTAAAAAAATCATTTATTGACATAAAAAAACCAAAGTTCATCTAAGCGCTTTGAAAAACAGCTTTTAAACTGATGGCAAAATTACATAAAAAAACTTATATAAATTTTGGCTTAATGTTGAAAATGAGGATTTGTTTAGAAAAAATATTTTAATGTGTGTAAAATTTACTGATAACCAAAAGGCACAATAATCTACTTGTTGAGATGATTTTTTTTGTAATGATATTGTGTCTTATTCCTGGTACTGTCTTTCCTGAAATTTCTGAATGAGTTGGCAGATATCTTCGACTTGGCTTTCCAATCCTGCTTTATGATACGCTGATACCAGTTCGTACAGCAGCATTTCAATGGCCACATCATTAGACGATGGAAATAATAATTCAGGTACATAATATATATTATGTCTTTCTATGTAATTCATCATGACGGTTTCATCGATAATCTTTCCGCCATTGAACGGATCAATGTAAAATTCAATATTATTACCCAAAACATCATCGTTTATCCAAGAAAGAAACATCCCAATGGGCAATGGCGTAGCAAACACCGGAAGTTCCAATTTTTGCGCTACTCCCAGATAGATAATCGCTAATCCTGATCGGCTTCCTTTTTTTGTACGCAGCACATCGTTGATAAATATATTATCTTGTAAAGCCATATTTTGTGTATCTGCCCGTAAACCGTTATCAACAAAGATTATACGATTTAATGTGTCTACCGTTTCAGAAAGGGTCATATCATCTTGCAGTTCCAGCCACACTTCCTTAACCATATTTTCAATCGTGTCATCAATTTCAGTAAAAGAAAGGTCAGGATATTGAAAAGTCGCCAGCAACCATGCTCCTTCAATAATGTCCATAGCGCCGTTCCTATGCCATTCATCCAACGCTTTTTCAAGTTTGTTGAAACGCGCCAGTCGTATCAACCAGTCCAACCGCGATAAGGCTAAATCGTCGTCAGCTTGCCGCCAAAGTTCTTCAAGGGTCGGGATATCGAGCGTCAACGAATCGGCTATTGCTCTGAAAGTGTCATGGTCTGGGTCTTTCAGAAGGGACAGTAATGCTTTGAAATTATTTATTTCCATATTACATTTTATAAATTAAAAAATAACCTGCCGGATCTTTGAGAACCAGCAGGTTATTCAAATTCAAAACTACTCGTCCTTATCCTCTGCTGCGAATGCTTCAATCAGCTTGTTCTGGATGTCGCCCGGAACCTGTGAATATTCAGCAAACTTCATGGAGTACATGGCGCGCCCGCCGGTGATGGAACTAAGTGTTGTAGAATATCGGTTCATTTCTGCAAGTGGTACGCGGGCTGTAATTTTTTCAAAACCTTTTTCACTGTTCATTCCCTGTACCATTGCGCGACGTGTTTGAAGGTCGCTCATCACGTCGCCCATCCGGTCGGAAGGAACCCAAATCTCTACATTATAAATGGGTTCCATGATTTTTGGCCCGGCATTTTTAAATGCTTCCTTGAAAGCGTTACGTCCTGCCAAACGGAAAGAAATTTCGTTGGAATCAACAGGGTGCATCTTACCGTCGTATACAGTTACGCGAATATCACGGGCATACGAGCCAGTGAGTGGACCTTCTTCCATCTTTTCCATGATCCCTTTGAGGATAGCCGGCATGAAACGTGCGTCGATGCTTCCGCCAACGATACTGTTGAAATACACTAACTTGCCGCCCCAATCCATGTCCATTTCTTGTTTGTCCCGTACTGATATTTTATATTCCTTGCCGTTGATTTTGTACATGACAGGATCGGGCATATCTTCTGCAAAAGGCTCGATGATCATGTGCACTTCGCCGAACTGTCCAGCTCCACCCGATTGTTTTTTGTGGCGGTAATCGGCTTGAGCAATTTTTGTGATGGTTTCGCGGTAAGGTATTTTTGGTGCAATGAATTCGGTGGCTATCCTGAAAACATTGTCCAAGTGCCATTTTACGATGTTCAGATGGTATTCGCCCTGCCCCGAAATAATCGTTTGTTTCAATTCCTTTGAATATTCTACGCGAATGGTGGGGTCTTCCATATTAAGACGCTGCAGCGCTTCGTTCAATTTTTCTTCATCGCCTTCGCTCACAGCCTTGATAGCTGTGCGGAATTTTGGTTCAGGGAAGTCGATCGGTACAAATTCCATATCGTTACCCGGTACAGCAAGTGTTTGTCCGGTACGGGCGTTTTTCAGTTTCACAGTTTGCCCGATATCACCGGCGATCAATTTGGGAAATTTCGTGCGATTTTTCCCTGCTACCACAAACAGTTGTGAAATGCGATCCTTGTTGCCGGTTTTACTGTTCACCACATCCATGCCTTCGTTGATTTCACCTGACATCACCTTAAAGTAATTCACTTCACCCAAATGTTGCTCAACTGCAGATTTGAAGATAAAAGCAGCAGCAGGGCCTGATGCGTCGCATTTTACAGGATTGCCATGAATATCAACAGGAGCGGATGTTTCGTTGGGCGACGGGAACACTTGTGTGAAAAACTCCATCATCCGCCCTACACCGATATTTTTCTTCGCCGAAACACAAAGAACAGGAATAATTCCACACTGTATCAATCCAATGGTGATACCTTGTCGTATTTCATCTTCGCTAAGCGTACCCTTGTCGAAGAAAATTTCCATCAGGGCTTCGTCATTTTCGGCCGCTTTCTCAATCAGTTGTGCGCGAAGGTCTTCGGCATGATCTATCTGATCGGCAGGCACATCGCTTATTTCGAGTTTTCCACCTGCAAAACTGTATTTCTTCATCATCAAAACATCAATGAACGAATCAAACAATGGTCCTTCATTGAGCGGATACTGTACGATAATAACGTTTTTGCCCAAACGTTCGGTCGCTTCTTCGATGACTTTCTCAAAATGGGCTTTTTCGTGATCTAATTGATTAACAACGATTACGGCTCCTTTTCCGGCTTTTTCAAGATATCGGCTGTGTATTTCGGTACCTACTTCGATACCGTTCTGCGCGTTGATAACCAGCACGCCGACGTCAACCACCGACAACGCAGCCACTGCGCCGTTGATGAAATCGTCAGAACCCGAAACATCTATAAAATTAAGTTTTTTGTCGCTGTATTCGGCATAGAGCGCCGTGGCATATACCGAACTGCCGTTTTCGCGCTCAATTTCGCTATAATCCGACACGGTATTCCTGTTTTCAACTTCGCCACGACGCTCTATCACTTTGCCCTCGAATAGCATCGCTTCCGCTAATGTGGTCTTACCAGAGCCGGTATTTCCTAAAAGGGTAAAATTTTTGATTTGGTTGGTACTGTATACTTTCATGTAAAAAATATTTAAAAGTCATTAAAAAATAAAGGGCACAATATTACAAACAAATTTTGGGATATCTGCTTTTTTTTTGAAATTTTACTCAAATGAGTTATTTTTGGCAAAACTTTTCAAACATGTCTTTGATTCGATTACACCAAATATTCCTTGCTTACCCTGACGGGGAAAGCAAAAACGAAGTTCTTTGCGGGCTTTCGCTTGAAGTACAGTACGGCGAAGTTAATGCGATCACCGGCCCATCGGGTTCGGGCAAAAGCACCTTGCTATCCATCATCGGTACGCTGCTGAAACCCGATAGTGGCGAATACCTTTTCGATAGCATAACTGTCAGTAGTATGGATGATGCAGCGCGTGCGCAGTTCCGCAACCGCAGTATCGGGTTTATATTTCAGGATCACAGGTTACTTCCGCAGTTTACGGCGAAAGAAAATATCCTCCTGCCTGCATTGGCCTATCAGCATCAAACCACCCGCGAACATGAAGAACGTGCAGACTATCTGATGCAAAGTACCGGTATCGCATCTTTGGCGCACAAATATCCCGAACAACTGTCGGGTGGCGAATGTCAGCGCGTGGCTATCTGCAGGGCGCTCATCATGCGGCCAAAACTGTTGCTTGCCGACGAACCTACCGGCTTGCTCGACGCCGCCAATGCCGATAAAATCACTGATTTGCTGCTTTCCATCAATGCTTCGGAAAAATGTACGCTGCTGATGGTAACCCATGCCGAAAGGGTAGCGAAAAAAGCGGGGAAGGTGTATGGTCTGCAGAATGGGAAGATTCAAAAAATCCATGATTTAAACTAATATTCTTATTATAATGAACAATCGTTGGTTAAGCGGCGCGTTGCCAGCAGTTATGATACATATCAGTATCGGTTCGGTTTACGCCTTTTCGGTGTTGACAAACCATATCATGGACAACACGGGTGTGTTCGACAAGTCCATTGTGACGTGGGCTTTCAGTATCGCCATATTTGCTTTGGGGATGTCGGCGGCTTTTTTGGGTAACTATGTCGAAAAAATCGGTCCGCGCAAATCAGCGTTCATTTGCTGCCTGTTTTTCGGTACCGGTCTTATCGGTTCGGGTGTGGCGACATTGCTACAAAACCTCCCGCTTTTCTTTCTCTTCTATGGTTTGGTGGGCGGTATAGGGCTTGGTGTGGGCTATATAACACCGATCAAAACTTTGATTCGCTGGTTTTACAACAGCAGAGGGTTCGCTACGGGTATTGCCGTACTTGGATTCGGATTGGCTGCGATGATTGCGGGGCCACTGATGGAGGCTTTGATTTCTTCCTTAGGGCTTGCAAACATGTTTTTTGTGTTGGGGGCTTGTTATATGACGATTATTTTTACGGCGTCGCGAATGATAACGCCACCGCCTGCCGATTGGGGGAAAGACAGCAAGAGCGCAGTCATAAGCAGTTCATTGGAGGAGTTTTCCACCGCACAAGCCGTCAGGAAATTATCCTTTTACGCTTTGTGGTTTATGCTTTTCGTTAATATTTCGAGCGGCATTTCATTGCTTGCTGTCGCTTCGCCGATGCTTCAGGAAAAGTTTCCACTGGTGATGACTGCTACGGCTGCAGCGGCAGTAGTCAGCATCATGTCGCTGTGTAATGCGGCAGGACGTTTCTTATGGTCGTCGTTTTCGGATTTTGTAGGGCGACCTGTTGTTTATTCCGGTTTTATGCTTTTGCAGGTAGGCTTGTTTTTGGGGCTTGCCTTTACACAAAATCATATTGTGTTTCTGACGCTTCTCTTTATTATTTTAACATGCTACGGGGCAGGTTTTGCTTGTATTCCCGCGTATTTAAGTGATATGTACGGCGTTAAAAATGTCAGCGCCATTCATGGGCGCGTACTCACAGCGTGGGCTTGCGCGGGTATTGTGGGACCGTTTTTTACCACATGGGCAGTGAAGGCAAGCGGCGGATATACCGGCATATTAATCTACATATCGATTGCGCTTGTCTCGGCGTTTGTGGTGTCGACCTTAGCCGCACGAGAATATAAAAAAAGGCACGGTAGTTTGAAAATGAAACGATAAAATACAAAACAATTGCATCATAAACATATATAAGAAGCATGCATAAAACAGATATTGAGATTGCGCAAAGTACAAAAATGAAAAAGATTGTCGATGTTGCCAAAACGCTGGATTTAAGCGAAAACGATTTGGAACTGTACGGCAATTTTAAGGCAAAAATAGAGGTTAAGAACCTGAAGGCGAACAGGAATGGCAAACTGATTCTGGTTACTGCCATTTCGCCTACGCCAGCGGGCGAGGGTAAAACGACAATAACCGTCGGGCTGGGCGACGCACTGAAAAAACTTGGTAAATCGACGGTTATCACTTTGCGCGAACCATCGCTGGGGCCGGTTTTTGGCGTAAAAGGCGGCGCTGCAGGCGGCGGCTATGCGCAGGTAGTACCCATGGAGGATTTGAACCTGCACTTTACGGGCGACTTTCACGCGATAGGCGCAGCAAACAACCTGCTTGCAGCCATGTTAGACAACCATATACAGCAGGGTAATGTACTTAATATTGATGTTCGCCGCATCATCTGGCATCGATGCGTAGATATGAACGACCGCCAACTGCGTACGATTGTCAGCGGTCTGGGCGGTAAACCCAACGGTATGCCCCGCGAGGACGGCTTCGATATTACCGCTGCTTCCGAAATCATGGCTGCGCTGTGCTTGAGCGAAGACATCACAGACCTGAAAAACAGGATGGCGAAAATTACGATAGGGTACAACATCAGCGGAAATCAGGTTACAGCAGGACAATTGAAAGTTCAAGGCGCTCTGGCAGCGCTTTTGAAAGACGCCATCAAGCCCAATCTGGTGCAAACATTGGAACATACGCCGGTACTGATTCACGGCGGACCCTTCGCCAATATTGCGCATGGCTGCAACAGTGTTATTGCTACAAAGACTGCGCTCAAACTTGGCGATTATGTCGTCACCGAGGCGGGATTTGCCGCCGACCTGGGCGCCGAAAAGTTTCTCAACATCAAATGCCGCTTGGCGAACCTGAAGCCCGACGCTGTTGTTGTGGTGGCAACAGTACGCGCCTTAAAACATCACGGTGGCGCAGCAAAGGATGACCTGAACAAGGCAGACCTTCAAAAACTCGAAAAAGGCCTGCCCAATCTGCTTCAGCACATTGACAACATTACTAACCGTTTCGGGCTTCCTGCTGTGGTGGCGATTAACAGGTTCCATACCGATACTGAAGAAGAAATCAAACTGGTACGGGAAAAATGTATGGAATATGGCGTGACGGTGACACTGGCGGAGGTCTGGGGAAAAGGCGGCTCCGGCGGCGAAGAACTTGCCAAAGAGGTATTAAGGCTTTGCGATGCGCCCAACAAATTTGAACATTTGTATACGGACGATTTGCCAATTACGAAAAAAATAGAAGCGATAGCGACCAAAATCTATGGCGCTGACGGCGTAGACTTTTTGCCGCCAGCCGCCAACGAGATAAAAAGGTTAGAATTGTGCGGACTTGGCGCATTGCCTGTATGTATGGCAAAAACGCAATACAGTTTCAGCGACGATTCCCGCAAATTGGGCGCTCCCCAAAATTTCAGAGTTACGGTAAGAAATGTAAAGGCGTGTACCGGCGCAGGTTTTGTGGTAGCTTACCTGGGCGATATCATGACCATGCCCGGATTACCCAAAATTCCTGCCGCAGAAAACATTGATGTGGATGCTGATGGAAAAATTAGCGGATTGTTTTAGGAGGACACTGATATGCCAGTAGAATACATCAATCGACAAAACGAAAAATATTACCTGAAAACAGCGCCGACAAAAGCGGGTAAATACAGTATTGCGCCGTACAAAACATCAAAAAAAATTAATCCGGTTGAATTAGTAGATGAAATTCCTCCGGGATATGAGTTTTATGAAGACCCCAAAGAAGCCAGAGTTTATTTCCGTAAAATCCCTGCGTACAATATTTCTGATGAAGAAGTTGGAATTATTGATTCGGTAATGAAAAAACACGAAACCGTTTCAGATTACCTCATTAATAAGGGAGTGAACGATATAACCGTCTATGTTTCTAATCTGGGAGACATGAAATACTGTGGAGACGATATAGTTCCCGGATTTAGAGAAAGATTGTACTTGTTTCGGAGGTATGATGACAATCTGAAATTCATAAAGACAGGCAAAAAGTACAGTGTACAGCGTTATTGTTATCTTGGAAGTGTTGATGACTGGATAACCTTGGAATGCAGTAATGATTTGAGGTATTTAGCCGAAAAATACTGTTATCACATTGATAAAGAAAGTCTTTATGATTTTGGACGGGGATGGTAGTTCGGCAATGCCAATCGTCAATTAAAATTCGTCAATCCCTCACCTCTACTTTCCGCATATCGTTATTTGCATCTTTAGCCATCTGCAAAGCCCGCAAATGCTTTCGATGTTATCTGTCTGGTTTCCGAAGGATGCAGTTCTCTGGAGGGAATGTTGGAATGCAAAAGCCATTTTTCCGAAAGGGCATCGGGTTGAGGGAGCGCATAGCAGTTAATATAAACCATCAGCCATGAGTTCCTGACTACCGGCACACTGTAGAATTGCAGGTATTTGCCATTGTAATAAAAGATTTATCCCCTCTACGCTATTTCAAACCTGGCAAAAATAGAAAACAGAAAAAGATTTTGAATGGATAAATGAAAAATTGTATCTTTGACGCAAATTTCTTAAGACAGTATAATGTTATTAATCAGAATTGTCATTAAAAGGATCTTATTATTATTGATTTCTGTTGCGATGGTGGGATTTACATCATGCAGCAAGGAAAAAATGGAATCTCCGTTGCCTTTTGGTTTACCGGGTACTACCATATTTGATATGGCTATTGACAACAATTCTGTATTGTACTTTGTTACAGGCGAAATTGATAAATCTGTACCACACTATTCACTGTTAAGTAGTTTTATTCCATACAAATATTATCTGTCAAGAAAATCAGGAAAAACTGAAACATTGGATGACCGCTACCAATATGGGGGAAGGTTGTATTTTGATAAAAATAATCATCTTTTGACGCATGACGGTAAAGCAATATACAGGATTGATGGTCGTTTGCGTGATAAAATATTTGAATTACCTGATGAAGATCAAATGCCATTCCAAACAATATTGTCTTTTATTGTTGTTGATAACGACAATAATATCTGGGCGGGAGGCAGTCAAACAGGTTTGTATGAAATTGACAACCACCTGAATGTAACCCATTATCATGTTAATAATTCCGAACTACCTACCAATAATTTGAGCGCCATACATGTTGATAATAACAACGATTTATGGATAATAACAGAAAGAATAGGGGAAAATCATGGAATTTTGAAAATATCGAATGATCAATGGGATTTCTATAGTGCGGATCATTCAGATATTACATTTCAAATGATATCGTGTTTGGTAACCGATAAAAATGGACATCTTTGGACAGGAGCAGGTTGGAATACCGAAAACCAGTCATTGATGCGTTTTGACGGTTCACATTGGGAAACCATAAATCCTCGAGAAAATAAAGAAGGGGTTATTGCAGGGAGTGTTTACTGCTTACAGTCAGCCGGCAGTAGAGTATATGCAGCATCCCTGCAATACACAGATACAGCATTTATTTATGAATTACTGACATTTGATGGCATCAAGTGGAGTAAAGAAAACAAAATCCCGAAAGATGGTTTAATAATAAATATGTTAGTTGATAACCATCGACAAACTGTATGGGTTGCTACTTCGAATCAGGGAATCTTTAAAATACCTTTCTAAACTGGTTAGATGATAATACGTTCTAAATGACCCACAAACAATTCATTACCCAAAATCTTCAACGATATAAACGTTATTACCTCTTAATAGCATTGGCAGTAGCATTGGCCAATACCATCATAACCGGCAGTCTGATGGTGGGCGATTCGGTGAAACACACTCTGATAAGAAGGGTGGGAGAGAGGCTGGGAGGTACGGTCTCGCTCATCACTTCGGGCAGTGGCTTCATGGATGAGGCTTTTGCCGACGTCCCCGCTTTAAAAGGATCTGCTGCTACTGTATTGTTCACCAATGGCTTTGTACCTCATAACTTGTCGTTGCTTCCCGTTTCTGTATGGGGCGTGGATAGCAGTATTACGGCGATTGCCGAGCGGGATTTTGTATTGCCCGGCGCTGGCGAGGTGGTGATCAACCGAAAAATAGCAAATGAACTTTCGCTAAAGGAAGGCGACTATTTGGTGGTACGTCTTCCCAACACCCAGATG
>Ga0209737_10001695_pt1 | contig 15664 bp, 14 predicted proteins | sample TergutCu122P3_FD_187284 | JGI IMG/M metagenome (GOLD analysis project Ga0209737, IMG submission 187284) | Cubitermes ugandensis P3 segment gut microbial communities from Kakamega Forest, Kenya - Cu122 P3 (SPAdes) (version 2) | ecosystem: Host-associated > Arthropoda: Insects > Digestive system...
ATCCCGAGTTACGCCGCACTTTCGAGAAACTTGGCATCCCGCTCGAAGAACAGAAAATGCTGGCTGGAGTGAGGGTAGCAGTAGATGCTGTGATGGACAGTGTTTCGGTAAAAACCACCTTCCGAGAGGAATTAGCCAGGCACGACATCATTTTTTGTTCATTCAGCGAGGCGGTGCGCGAACATCCCGACCTTGTAAAAAAATATGTTGGCTCAGTGGTTCCGCCGGGCGATAATTTTTTTGCTGCGCTTAATTCGGCTGTATTTAGCGATGGATCATTCTGCTATATCCCAAAGGGAGTTCGCTGCCCTATGGAATTGTCTACTTACTTTCGCATCAATGCGGCAAATACCGGACAGTTTGAGCGCACCCTGCTCATAGCCGACGAAGGCGCTTACGTTTCGTACCTCGAAGGATGCACCGCCCCACAGCGCGACGAAAACCAGTTACATGCAGCCGTGGTAGAAATCGTGGTGATGAAAAACGCAGAAGTAAAATACTCAACGGTGCAAAATTGGTATCCGGGCGATAAAGAAGGCAGAGGGGGTATTTTCAATTTTGTCACTAAACGGGGTATTTGCAAAGGCGAAAACTCAAAAATCTCGTGGACGCAGGTGGAAACTGGTTCGGCAATAACCTGGAAATATCCAAGTTGCATTTTGAAGGGACATCATTCAACCGGCGAATTTTTTTCAGTGGCGCTCACCAACAATCACCAACAGGCCGACACCGGAACCAAGATGATTCACATTGGTAAAAACACGCGCAGTCGTATCGTCTCAAAAGGTATATCAGCAGGATTCAGTCAAAACAGTTATCGTGGATTAGTGAAGGTTTTGCCTGGCGCGGGCAACGCTCGAAATTTTTCGCAATGCGATTCGTTACTTTTAGGCGACAAATGCGGCGCGCATACCTTCCCATACATGGAAGTGGGAAATACCACAGCAGTGGTGGAGCACGAAGCCACCACCTCGAAAATCGGCGATGACCAACTGTTTTATTGTAACCAGAGAGGAATCAATACCGAAGATGCCGTAGGATTGATCGTCAATGGTTATGCCCGGGAAATCATCAATCAATTGCCCATGGAGTTTGCAGTAGAAGCGCAGAAGTTATTGGCGATCAGTTTAGAAGGAAGCGTGGGTTGAGATTGGTTTTGGAAATAACGATTTTATGTTAATATTTTTTTTACATGGATCAGCGTATTTTAAAATTTCTGCGCCGGCATCATGTATTAACATTGGCCACCTGCCTCAATAACCGTCCGTGGTGCTGCCAGTGTTTTTATGCGTACGTTGAACGACTGGGTGGATTGGTATTTACCTCCGATACTGCCACGCGCCATATTGCCGAGGCTATGAAACATCCGTTTGTTGCTGGAAGCATTGTGCTTGAAACAGGAATTGTGGGGAAAATACAAGGAATACAATTGGAAGGAATATTAGTAGAAGCCGACGGAGAATTGCTCAAGGAAATCAAAACCACTTATTTGAAACGTTTTCCCTTTGCCTTATTAATGGACACAAAATTATGGTTTTTGGAAATTCACACTATGAAAATGACAGATAACCGGTTGGGATTTGGGAAAAAACTGTACTGGCGCAGAGACGCATTAAATAACGGTTGAAGAAACGGAGCACTGCTAAAAAATATCACACATGATTTTTCACTTCCGTCTCCATCATGGTTTGTCCATTTGTGGCTTTGCGCCAAAGGGGTAAATATACTTTACTGTCCTTGACAACACAACCTGCTTGTCCGCCAAAGCGCATTAATTCAGTGCATTTGGTGCAGGTGGAACAACATTTTTTGCGTATCATTGCTCCGTGTGTAACTATATCATGCGCAAAATCAGGATAGGCAAATGACTGCCTGCCGAAACCCGCAACATCCATCCAACCCTGCTCGATGCAACCGGCGGCTACATTAGCGCCAAACTCTCGAAACCAACTGAAACCAGTGCCAACCATTACCATGTCCGGCGCTGCCGCTTTCATTTCCTTGACGATATACAACATCCGTGCAGCCGATTCTATGGGATGTTCCGGCGCAGTGTATGGCCCTACATCCGCAGGACGACCGATGTGCGGGTTATAATAGGGATTTCCGGTGGAAATATTGACCATGCGTACTCCCTTTTCCCATAGCAACTGCATCAACCGGCGCGGCTCATCCAATGCGGGATTACCGTTTTCGTCAGAGCCCCAGCCGTAAGGACAGGGAAGAGCATCGTAAGCATTGATTCTGGTTGTGACGTCAATACCGGCATTCGCTTTCACCTTGCCGATGATGTTGAGCAGGAAACGCACACGGTTTTCAAGACTGCCGCCATAACGGCCTTCGCGCGTGCGGGCTGACAACAGTTCAGAAATTAAATAACGGTGGCATGCCTTGATGTCAACAGCGTCGAAACCAATTTCTTTAGCAAGATGCGCTACCTCGACATACTGGTCTTCCAAACTTTCCAATTCTTCGTCGGTGATAAGATGCCTTTTCGGGTTTGTTTTGGGGTCGAGATATGGATTTTCGGCAACGGCCACAAATGCAGTTGCTTCAAGATAAGGCCTGCTGTAGCGTCCTGCATGGGTCAATTGAAGAACGGTATACGGTTTGAAACCTTCACTGGAAACGTTTTTTGCAGCACGCATCATGTCCTCGAATAATTTCCTGAATGAAGGTAAATTATCTCGATTCAGATAGAGATGCCGGGCATTGGCGCGTCCCTCGTTTTTCACCGCGCAAGCCTCCATCCAGAGTAAACCGGCGCCGCCTGCGCCAAAACGTTCATATCGCCTGAACGTGAGTTCGCCGGGAGCGCCTTCGGCTGTTCCGTCGCAACCTTCCATCGGATGAATGGCCAACCGGTTGGGTAACAATTTACCGTGAAACGGCAAAGGTGTTTTCAAAACATCCAAACAGTCTGAAACCGGCAGTTCAACACCTGCCCGAAGAATATCCTCCTTCAATTCATCCGGATTCCGGTAAGCAAATTTCCGATGTTCCATTTCTATTTGCGTTAATCAAAAATCATCAATCAAAAATCAACAATTATTCACATCCACAATCCAGATTCAATTCATCCACAATCCGCCAGGCTCCAAAAACCTTTTCGATAACAAACAGTACATAACGGATGTCAACCATGATGTTGCGGCATTGATTGGCGTCATAAACAAAATCGCTCATAGTGCCTTCCCAGTTGCGGTCGAAATTCAGACCAATCAATTCCCCCTTCCCATTAAGCACAGGGCTTCCCGAGTTACCGCCCGATGTGTGGTTCGAAGCGATAAAACATACCGGAACGGCGCCGTCAACAGTATATTCGCCATAATCCTTACTGTTGTAGGCTGTTTTCAAGGCTTGCGGAACGTTGTAGTCATATATTTCCGGATTGTTTTTTTCCATGACGCCCTCCAAAGTGGTATATGGGCGGTATTCCACAGCATCAGCCGGCGAATACCCATCCATTACGCCAAATGCCACACGCAGCGTTTGGTTGGCGTCGGGATAAAAAATCTTTTGCTGTTCAGAAAGCAACTGTGCGGCCATATACACGCGCGACAGACTGTCATACTGCTGCATCAGGCGCAGGTACGGGTCGCGGACTTTTTCGTCCACCATCTTGTGGCCGCTTCGGTAAATGGCAAGAAACGGGTCATTGGCTATTCGTTTTGCATTTTTCTTGGTGATGTTGGTCATTACCTCCTGCAACGCTTCAAAAGAACGGAATACCGATTGTTGATATGCTTCGTCAGCCCACCGTTCAAACGAACCTTTGTATTTCTTTAATCCGGCAGCCATTTCATCCAACTGATAATCCGGTGGTACATTGTTATAATATGCTTTCATCATCGCCACAAAAATATCCCTGTCGATGGCTGGCGAAAAATTTTTGTAGAATGCCGCAGCCGATTTGAGAAAATTTTCTAACAGTTGCGCTGACACACCGGCGTTTTGTGATTTTAGAACCGCGTCGTTATATTGCCCTGCAAATCTTACCAGTTCAATGGCCGATACTGTTTCGGGATAGTATGCCGATACAAGATTGAGCGGCGTCAAGGCTTCGATATTCTGTTGGATTTCATGCAACAGTTTACCGTAATCCTTTGCCCATTGTGGATTGGATTGTATGTTGCGTGTGAAATTTTCCTCATACGCCTGTTTTATTTCTACCCCATTCACCCTGCCGATACCGCGAATTACTCCCTGCCACTTTTTCCACGCATTGCTCACCGATGCGTATTTGGCGGCATATTGTATTCTCGTGGCGCGGTCGGCCTGCATGTAACCATTCATGATGTCTAACCGTTTTGTACGCATGGCTATCCGGGCAGGATACTCCTGATACACTAAATAATCTAATTCATACGAACTGATGTATTTATTAGTTGTAGCCGGATAACCGTATACCATGGTAAAATCGCCAGAGCGTACACCTTCTGCGGATACCTGTACATGTTGCTTTGGGCGGTAAGGCACATTATCGGGCGAATAATCTGCAGGCTGGTTGTCTTTGTCCGCATATATTCTGAAAATGGAAAAATCACCCGTATGACGCGGCCACATCCAGTTGTCTGTATCGCCACCAAACTTGCCGATGGCCGACGGTGGCGCCCCCACCAACCGTATATCCTTATATATTTCATATATGTACATGAAATACTGATTTCCCTTGTACAAAGGTTTTACGTCCACGCGGTAACTTCCTTCGGGCAAGTTGGCTTTGCTGATACGCGCACTGGCCGCCTTGATGCTGTCAGCGCGCTGTTGTTCATTCATCGCAGAAGTGATGTTTAGCAGCACCTGTGCCGTCACATCCTCCATGCGTTGCAGAAAAGCGACAGTCAGTCCCGGGTTGGGCAATTCGTCCGTTAGCGACTGCGCCCAAAAACCATCAGTCAGATAATCGTGCTCCAGCGAACTGTGCGCCTGTATCTGTCCGTAGCCGCAATGGTGGTTGGTAAACAGCAACCCCTGTTCCGACACCACCACGCCGGTACATCCCCCGCCAAACAGCACCACCGCATCTTTCAGGCTCGACCGGTTGATACTGTAAATATCTTCGGGAGATAACTTCATGCCCAGTTCCTGCATCCGCTGGAAGCGGGTTTGTTCGAGCAGCATGGGAATCCACATACCTTCATCTGCGCGGACAGGCGCCAGCATGAAGAATGCCAGCAATATGGCTAAAATTTTATATTTGTTCGAAACGAAAATCATAATTGTTTAATTTATAAAGGTTTGAGAGGACAAAGATAACATTTTTTTCGCGAATTGCAAAAAATTTCGTCTTTTCTTTATTTTAGTACCGTTTTTTTGCGTTTCTTTGAAGCCTTATTTTTGAAATTTAAACATAAAAAAGAATATGATGCAAAGAAAAAAACCTTTGGTTTTGATCATCAGAGATGGCTGGGGAATTGGCGACCACACGGAAGGCGACATGATTTGGACAGCCAACACCGAACATTCAAAGTATTTTGAAAAGACTTTTCCGACAACGTCGCTTGAAGCGGCTGGCGAAGCAGTAGGACTTCCAGCGGGAACAATGGGGAACTCGGAAGTCGGGCATATAAACATTGGCGCAGGAAGGATTGTTTATCAATCACTTACAAGAATTGACAAATCCATTCGCGATGGTGATTTTTTCGATAATGAAGTACTTAAAAAAGCAGTAGACGCTGCCAAAGAGCGAAACTCAAGAATACATCTTATGGGCTTGGTACAGGAAGAGGGAGTTCATGCTGTCACCCGACAATGCCACGCTCTTTTGGAATTTTGCAAACGAAACGAATTTGAAAATGTTGTTGTTCACGCATTCACCGATGGACGCGATACGCCGCCCAAATCGGCAGCGGAACATCTGGCGTTTTTGTGCGAAGGTTTCAAAAAAACAGGCGTTGGAAAATTGGGCGTCGTTGTTGGACGTTATTATGCAATGGACAGAGACAACCGCTGGGACAGAGTAAAAATAGCCTACGACGCAATCATGAAAGGCGTTGGAACTCCCGCGAAAGACTGGCAGGAAGCAATAGATGATTCTTACGGAAAAGGCGAGTTCGACGAATTTATAAAACCATATTTGATTGACGGTTACTCGGGTGCGGGAACTGACGATGTAATCATATTCTTCAATTTCAGAACCGACCGCGTGCGCGAACTGACAAAAGCGATTGTGGAAAAGAATTTCGCTGAATTTGAAACTGTGAAAAACAACATTTTGTTTGTTGGCATGACGCATTACTACGACAATGGAAATTTCGAAGAAGTGTATCCTGAAATCAAAAACCGGAATATTTTCGGCGAAGTGTTGTCAAATGCCGGCTTGAAACAGTTAAGATGCGCCGAAACCGAAAAATTTGCACATGTAACTTTCTTCTTCAACGACCAGAAGAACGATAAATTTCCGGGTGAGACGCACATTCTGGTGAACAGTCCCAAAGTGGCCACCTACGATTTGCAGCCCGAAATGAGCGCTTTTTTAGTACGCGACCAACTTGTTGCGGCCATTGAATCCGATGAATATGACGTGATCATCTGTAATTTCGCCAACGGCGACATGGTAGGCCACACCGGCGTTCCCGAGGCGATTCACAAAGCGGTAGAAACAGTTGATGCGTGTGTTGCTGACGTTGTAAAAGCGGTGCAAAAGAAAAACGGAATTGCCATTTTGACAGCCGATCATGGAAACGCCGACCAGATTTATCTTTCCGACGGCTCACCGATGACCGCACATTCAATGAATCCTGTTCCGTTGACGATTATAGGCGCTGGTGATTTGCAGTTGCGAAAAGGTGGAAATTTAAGCGATATAACGCCGACCTGTTTAGAACTTCTGGGTATCGAACAGCCGGAAGAAATGACCGGCAAGTCGCTTATTGTGCATTAGTGATAGATTTCTTGTAAGTATTGTATTCCTTTACAATACTTACAATATCTTTTGCCGTATAACCCTCTTCCCTGTTTTCTATTTTTTTCTCAATTTCAGGCGCATCCGAAAAATAATCGCCTGCTTCCATCCTGTATATGAGAAAATCGTTTTTGTATCTTACATAAGCGATTTCGGTAGCGTATGCTTCATTTTCCCGTTTTACATAGTAATGATAGGTATAGGATTTACGCTGTCCGCTTCGTGAAGTTTCCTGAGTAAAGTAAAGCGCCATGTCGCCGCGTTCCAAAACCTCAATCCATTCAGCAGCGAAGACCTCTTCCCAGTTATAACTCATTTCAAAAAAACTGACGTAGGGAAGATATTCAAGTTCTAAAGTTTTACCTCCTCTGAGGTGATAGCAAACTGACTTTATGTCTTTGCTTTTCATTTTTTGGGTTTTGCTGTTATTATCAATTTTGTAACGAATAGTTTTTTCAGACATCACCGGCAGTCTTGCCATACAATTTATCTGTGTACCGTCATGTTGAAAAATAACAGCCTTGAGGTTTTTTTGCGCTTGAGCGTTGACACAAAAAAAGAACAGGAGGAAGATGAATCGATAAACCATAATAAAACAATTAAATAGGTACAAGAAAAATCATTAACATGCAAAATTACATTTTTTTTTTAACTTTTTTCTTTTTTTTTGAAAATAGTAAAACATTTTGACGAACTTGCAAAAATTGGTGACGAACGACCATACATTAATGTGTTGTAGATGTAAACAAAAGACCTACCGGGTCTGGAAGACCCGACAGGTTTCATGCTACGCCCCCCACCCTTCACGGTCGAGACTTCTGTATTGTATCGCTTCGGCAAGATGTTGCACCTGTACATTTGGCGAGGCGTCCATATCTGCGATGGTACGCGATACCTTGAGGATACGGTCGTAAGCGCGCGCCGATAAACCCAATTTTTGCATGGCTGTTTTCATGATATTGTGTCCTGCGGTGTCAATCGTGCAATATTTCCGCAGCATTTTTGAGTTCATCTGTGCATTGCAGTGTATTCCCTGATATTCTGTGTAACGTTCCTTCTGAATGTTGCGGGCAAGCATCACCCGATCGCGAATCACCCGGCTTGGCTCGGATACCCGATGTTCCGAAAGTTTATCGAATGGCACCGGCACCACTTCAATGTGAATATCAATGCGGTCGAGCAGCGGGCCTGAAATTCTACTCAAATATTTTTGCACAAATCCCGGTACGCATACGCACTTTTTTTCAGGATGATTATAGAATCCGCACGGACAGGGATTCATCGAGGCTACCAGCATAAAACTGGCCGGATATTCCACTGCAAAACGCGCCCGCGAAATAGTAATCACCCTGTCTTCCAGCGGTTGGCGCATCACTTCGAGTACTGTGCGCTTAAATTCGGGCAGTTCGTCGAGAAAAAGTACGCCGTTGTGTGCCAATGATATTTCACCCGGCTGCGGAAACGAACCGCCACCTACTAAGGCCACATCGCTAATGGTATGATGCGGTGACCGGAACGGTCGTCGGGTAATGAGTGCAGCGTCTTTTCCGGTTTTGCCTGCAACCGAATGAATTTTTGTGGTTTCCAATGCTTCTTCGAGCGTCAGCGGAGGCAAAATACCGGGCAGTCGTTTGGAAAGCATGGTTTTTCCTGCTCCTGGAGGGCCTATCAGGATGATGTTATGCCCGCCGGCCGCCGCTATTTCCATCGCCCGTTTCACATTTTCCTGACCTTTCACATCTGAAAAATCGGCTTCGTAATCGTGCCGGTGAAGAAACTCGGCGTTAAGATCTACTGTAACGCGCTCCAAACCTTCCTTCCCGTCGAAATAGTCGATTACTTCCTTGATGTTGTTGGCGCCGTAAATTTCCATTCCATCTACAACGGCTGCTTCGCGGGCATTCTGTTTCGGAAGGATGCAGACGGTATATCCTTCGCTTTTGGCTTGCAGTGCAATGGGCAATGCACCCTTCACCGGCTGTATGGCGCCATCGAGCGACAACTCGCCCATGATGATGCAACGCTCAAGCCCTGTGCTTTTCATCTGCTCCGACGCCGCCAGAATACCGATGGCTAAAGGCAGGTCATACGCCGAACCCTCTTTACGGATATCGGCGGGCGCCATGTTGATCACTACCTTTTTACCGGGCATACGGTAACCATAGGTTTGCAGCGCCGATTCGATACGTTGCTGGCTTTCTTTTACTGCGCTGTCGGGCAATCCCACCAGAAAAAAGTTAATACCCTGTGTGGCGCTCACTTCAATGGTAATGGTGGTCGCCTTGATGCCGTATACTGCGCTTCCGAAGGTTTTGATTAGCATGAGATTAATGAAAGAAGATGAATATTGCGTCAGATTGTTGTCAGATGTCAGAATTTATAGGTTAAAACCTTAATGATTTGTTCTTTAGATCTTTCAAAATAGAACTCTGCATCATTCATAAAAACAATCCATTCTTTATAACGCTCAAGAACACCTAAAATAACAATTGATAGTTCTCCAATATATCGCCCGATTTTAATTTTTTGCTTTTCCATGTATATTTTTTTACAAATAATTTTCTTTCAAGGGAACACGATGGTCAATTTTAGCCTAACATTACCCATCATTGTAAAATAATCCTCATTCATTGCCCTTCTGGTTTTTGGATATGCTGCTATACGGTCTAATGTATTCACCATGATTATGTCCTTTTGCTTTTTTGCCATCTCATTACGCATTTTTAAACCACAAAAGTAGTATTTTTCCACAAAAATACAAAAAATTTCAGTACAAAAAAACTATTTGGTGAATACCCTATTCCAGGTAGAATCCAACCAGCGCAGGTCTTTCATCTTTTCAACTTCTTGAGCGCGGGTATAAATCGATACCTTGAATCCGTCGTAATTTTTTGAAATACAAAAGTAATATGTCTATCTTTGCTTCATTAATTAATCTGAATTTTTTTATGATTAACCGCCGTCATTTTATTAGTAATTCGTCTTTTGCGCTTTCGGGAATCATGCTTGGAGGGTGCAATTTATCCGGGTCGTCTGCAAAACAGCAAAATACAAACCCACTTGCCGAAAAGGCAAAAAATGCTATGCTGGCCATGCAACGGGCGTCGTGGGAACAGGGGACTGCCATACAGGCTATGATTGAATGTGCTGATTACGAAATGCTTCGATTATTGGTCAATGAAGCATTGGTAAGGCAATACGCAGATGGTCGCACTTGCATGCTTGGCTCAGACGATAATGTTACCGACCCTGTGGCCGCAGGATACGGTATTCTGAAATGCCACGAATTGTTTGGCGATGAGAAATATAAACAGGCCGCCGACCGGCTTTACAATTGGTGTAAAAACATAGCGCCGCGAAACGAAGCCGGTACCGTATATCATGTAAACAATCACCGGGAAATATGGAGCGACTCTCTTTACATGCTTCCCCCATTCCTTGCAGCATACGGTGATTACGACGAGTGTTTGAAACAGATACGCGGATACCGGGCTTGCTTGTGGGATCCGGAAAAAAAACTGTTCTCGCACCGGTGGAGCGACGACGAAAACTGTTTCATCAGCGCCCGTTTCTGGGGTGGTGGCAACGGATGGGCAGCTGCGTCGTTTGCTATTATTTATGAATTGTTGCCCGCCGACCGGCAAGCGTACAAGTCTGAAATTGTGGGTTATCTCACCGAACTGCTCGAAGGATTGCAGGCCAGTGTACGTCATGATGGCTTATTCAATGATTTTGTGGGCGATGCAGATTCCTTTGTGGAAACCAACCTTTCGCTAATGACAGCCTTTGCCATATTCAAATCTGTAAAGACCGGCGCCATAGATGCAAAATACCTTGTATTTGCCAGAAAAATGAAAAACGGCGCAATGGCAAAAGTTGACGAATACGGTTATGTTCAGGACGCAGCGGGGTCGCCCTATTTCAATTCGCCGGGCACATCCACCGAAGCGCAGGCATTTTTATTGATGATGCTGGCGGCAGAAGTCTGAACTGTGATTTTTTTTTGATTTCTTTGATTTTACGGAAACCGCGTCATCACCTCAAACCCCATGCGACCGTTATGGTACGGGCAGCGCCACTGGTCGGCTTTCACTCCATTTTTCTGTGGCGTACCGTCAGGATTTACCATCCCATACCATTCACCATATTCACGGTCAATCATGTAGATTTTTATCCAATCCCATGTGCGCACGGCAGCATCAAGGAACTTTTTGTCGCCACTGATTTGCCATGCGTTCAGAAATCCCACTACCGCTTCGTTTTGCGGCCACCAGGATAACATGGCATGCACATGTTCGCCTTCCTTTTCATAAATCATGGCTCCGCTTTCGTTCATGCCTTCTTCCAACTGTACGGTAGCAATGTTTACAGCAATACGTTCGGTATCTTTCAGTATCTCTTCGTCGCCCAGAACTTCTGCGGCTTCAACCAGCAACCACGAAAACTCAATATCATGGCCGTAAGAATCCACATCCCGCTGATTTTTCCAGTCCATTGTAAAGAAAAGTTGCTCGTGCCAGGTATCCTGATTCAATACCTTGTGCGACATGATGTCTATCTGAGTTCGTAAAATTTCCCTCAAACCGTCGTCGTTCCAGACGCGATAGAGATTGGTGAGCGCTTCCAGCACATGAAGATTGGTATTCATGGTCTTGGGGTAACGCACATCTATCATTTCCCATTCGCGCGAAAAACTCTGGATGAATCCTCCATACACTGAATCGCAGGCATGTTCAACCATTTTCCGGTAGACCGCAATGGCTGCATCCAGACTTTCCGTGTTGCCTGTTGCACGGTAGTGCTCTGATAGGCCATATATGGCGAAAGCATTCTGGTAGGTGTCTTTTTGCATGGACAAAGGCTCGCCGTCAGCCATCACCACATAATACGAGCCGCCAAATTCCCTGTCGATGAAATGGTCGAGGAAATAGCGCTGCGCTCTGTTGGCCAGCGTTAGATACTGTTCGTCCTTCAACATGCGGTAAGCCGATGAGAACGTCCACAAAATACGTGCGTTGAGGATGCCGCCTTTCGGTGCATTTTCTCTGGGTGTCCCGTCGAAGTTCAAGGTTCCGTAAAAACCTCCGGAAGGGTCGGGAGCATGTTTCGCCCAAAAGGACAAAATATTTTCCGTCAAATCCTGCACAATCTCTTGCTTGAGCTGCGCTACGACTTTGTCTTCTTCAGACATTTTTGGTGCACATGATGTTACGAGAAACAAGCATGTTATAATCAATGGATATTTCATGATGGTTTATTTTTTTGGTTAAGAAAATAACGAGGGCAAAGATAAAAATATTGGTTGTACATCCATTATTAAGAATCATTTTTACGAATACATATAAGCAGTCAAAACGAGTATGAAGAGTGGAAACCTTCGCAGGATGAATACGCAGATATCAATATCGGCAAATACTATACGCCGGATATTGTAAGAAATCAATTGGGTTTTCAATTGGATTTTCAATCAAATAATTCACGAAATGACTAAGGTTTTGACACGGAATCTTTCCAGTTGGCTGATAACGGTGCGGCATATTTTACAACTTTGTATGATATGTGGCAATATGGGGATTTGTTTCCACGGAAATCAGGTTATGAAATATCTTTTGGGGCACGCCCTTATTACTATATCCAAAATACAAAAAAATACTCCTGCAATACGGGAAGTCATCAGTCATTCAAATCAGCATTTGACAGGTGTAAATTTCAGTTATGAAAAACCGGTGAAATTAAAATGGCAACACAGTTTGTACACAGATGTTTATGGAGGTTTCAATTCCTCTACCCATCAAAATAAAGAAACAGGCAATGACACCCGGAATGTGAATTGTCATCCTACTCCATGTTTGGCGCCAGCCTGTATTATTATTTTTCTCCCAACCTGCGTTTATCATCATGGTTTAATGTTCAATTGACCTATACTATTTTTTAATATTGATCATTTGTAACGAAAAAACCCCTGAAGGTGATGTACACTTCAGGGGCTTTTTCTTTTCGGGCAATCATCTTTTTACGACAGCGCCGCTATTGCTGTTCCAATTAGATTTGCATTATCCATTTGAAGCAGTTCAACGCGCACACTTCCGAATCCAAAACCGCGTAAGAGGCCATGCAATTCTTCCTCCACCATTTCAGAATACGCTTTTCCATTCAGGTTTTTACTCCAGAACAGGCTACCTTCTGCCGTAAGCAGTACTTTTTTAATAGATGGGTCGTGCGACAAAAGCACCAGCATCAATCCAGTAAGCGCAGCGGCAACCAATTGTGCCGAACGCTCGTATATCCACTGTGCGGTTTTTACGTACTCATCCTTGTAAATCGCTGGATAACTCAACATGGTAGTCAACGATTGCGCATCGAATTTTTCTTCAAACTCGCTACCCGGGTAGACGGCTTTAAATATTTCGCCCAAATACATTCCCGATATTGCTTTTTCGAATCGTTGTTCCCCTTTGCTGCCGGATTTGATGTCCACTGTTTCATCATATTCGCAAAGATGTGGCGGATGAAAATTGCCTGATTCCAGATTAATGGGGATAAAATCGCCCATTCCTTCCTTTTCTTCAGAGCTCAATTTTTCAATTTGGTCAGTGCGCATCAACGCGGCCATGTTGGTGCCCGTTCCTACAATCAGCCCTATATAAGCGTCGTAACCGGAATGGGTAAGCCCTGCAAAAAGACTGGCCACTGTGTCGTTAATCACTTTGATACCGTTGAAATTCAGTTGTTTCTTTTCTCTGAAATAATTCAGCAACGGTTCGCCCACAGGTTTTTCTACCATTTCTTTGATGTTGACGCCTTTTCTCCAGTACAACAGTTTGGCGTCGCCTTTGGGCAACGCTGCTACGGGATATGAAAAACAATAGCCGACAGGCGTATTTTCCGGATTTTCGAGTTTCAGTTCTCCAAGCGGGCTGGCTTGCGCTTCATACAGTTCCTGCTCTGTATAGCCCTCTTTTTTCATCTCCGATAAATCGCGCTTCCAGCCATCTTTGGGATGAATGGTCGGCTTTCCGTTTTCAAAATCAATCCGTGCCATGCGATAGTTGGTACCACCCAAGTCAAGCACTACGGTTTGTCCGTTAATATCGGTCGTTTTAGGCGTGATAAATGTTGGAAGACAGCGGATTTCGAGTCCGTCTTTCTTCAAACCCGCCTCAATTTTCGCTTTTAAATCAAGCGCAATTTGTTCAAGTTTTTTTGATTCCATCTCTATTTGATTTGATTTTAACATTAAAATTCATTGATAAAAGAAAAGACAAAAATATTATTTTTTTCAATATTATCTATAAATTAGTAAAACAATTACTGGAACCGCGTCATCACCTCAAACCCCTATTCTTCGGTTATGCTACGGATGTATGAGTTATCTCGCTACCTCAAGTATTTCCATATCCTTCATATTGCTCCCGTCCACAACGAGACGAATGGCGGTTTTAACGCTGTGTATACCACTGTTGCCCATAGCTCCGGGGTTGATGTGCAGAAATTGGAATGTTTTATCGTACATTACTTTCAGGATGTGCGAATGTCCGGTGATGAATAATTTTGGAGGGCAATTTTTCAGGATGGGATAGATTTTTCGTTCGTAACGTCCGGGATAACCTCCTGCATGCGTCATCAGGATATCAACATCTTCGCATTTGGTTCGCTGTATTTCGGGATAGACGGCGCGAATGTCCGATGCATCAATATTTCCATATACAGCCATAAACGGTTTGAATGCCTGCAGTTGATCTGCTACCTCCATGCTGCCGATGTCGCCGGCATGAAACAGCATATCGCACGATGCAAAAAAATCAAACAGTCGCGGCTCCATGAAGCCATGCGTGTCTGAAAGAATACCGATCCGGGTCATCCATCAAAAATGAAAATTATACGATACGCAATAATTGATGCCAAGCGCAAATCCCTGACTTCCTTCACCATATCCGGGAATCAGGTAAGGCGTGGAATAATCGTCTTTTGGAGGTACAATTATGAATTTTAATCTGAAACTCAAACCAAAATACAGGTTCTTGAGTACTTCGGCTTTTACACCGAGCAATAACTCCACCCAATGGGTGGACATGGTGTTTGAGGGAATAATTTGTTCAGTAGCGTCGGGCCAAAAATATCCGGGGATAGTGATCTGATCGGCATGATGTCCGAATACCGAAAAGCCATACCGAGCGCCGGTATAAACAATGTCGTTGCTGTTGGGGCGTCGCGACTTGAGCAGGTTGTTGTCCACCCCCACTTTAGCATATACGCCGTTTCCACGGTACTGATAGTCATCCCTGTTGAGGTTTACATGCAACATACCGGCTTCAGCCACAGCAAAAAGGTTATTCTTAACGTGCATGTCTGCTGTGGCTTCAAACCCCATCCGTTCGCCATTGAACAGGATAGGAAGCGCAAGTTTGGAAATATCCACCCCAATTCGTATTCCACGCATCGCGTTGATGGGATAACGAATGGTATCCTGCGCGCTGCAACAAACGGACAGGATCAGCAACATGCTAATAATATATCCTGATATTTTCTTCATTGACAACTCCTTGACGGTAACTTACTGTGGCGGCATTGGGATTGGTAACGACAATGTTCGTAATCGAATGATAAGTACTTTCCGGTTCACCCTCTATTTCTGCGTAGGTAACACATCCGCATACGGGCGAAATAAAACCGTTGTGCCTCGTGTAGCGGATAGTAATGGTATCGGCAGGAAGGGCGTTGTTTTTGATGGAAAAACTGATGGAAAGTACTTATCAT
>Ga0209737_10001696_pt1 | contig 15660 bp, 13 predicted proteins | sample TergutCu122P3_FD_187284 | JGI IMG/M metagenome (GOLD analysis project Ga0209737, IMG submission 187284) | Cubitermes ugandensis P3 segment gut microbial communities from Kakamega Forest, Kenya - Cu122 P3 (SPAdes) (version 2) | ecosystem: Host-associated > Arthropoda: Insects > Digestive system...
TCACCCTACAGACCCCCTACGGATGCATGTATAACTGATTGATAAGTTTTCATTGTACAACCTGAAGATGGCCAACATTTGTGGCCAAAACATGTACTTGTGCTTTACATATAGTAAATACCATACCACCTTATACATAGTTGTGTTTGACGATATACGCATATACCTTATAGTTGGATTTACAAATTAACCTTCGGTCATCTGACTTTCAATTTACCATCCAGCCTCTGCATTAATAACTAACTCCATGGAACAGAGTCCTTCTTGAGAACCTAACAGGTCCTCAGCTGGTCAAGAAATTCCCTGCATTTTATGGAACCAGAATGTTCATTACCATATTTACAATAGCCCATCGCCTATACCTATCCTGAGCCAGATAAATCCAGTCCATACCCCCATCCCACTGCTTAAAGATATATTTTAATATTATTCTCCCATCTATGCCTGGGTCTTCCAAATGGTCTTTTTCCTCAGGTCTTCCCACCAAAATTCAATATGCTCCTCTCCTCTCCTCTCCCCCATATGTGCTACATGCCCTGCCCCTCTCATTTTATCATCCAAATACAGATCATTAAGCTCCTCAATATGTAGTCTTCTCCACTTCCCTGTTACCACGTCCCTCTTAGGCTCAAATATCCTCCTCAGCAGCCTATTCTCCAGCACCACTGGCTTACGTTCCTTCCTCTATGTAAGCGACCCAGTTTCACACCCATACAAAACAAAAGGCAAAATTATAGTTCTGTTTACCATAATTTTTATATTTTTGGATCACAAAGAAGAAAACAAAAGATTCCTTGACTTCAATTCTTCATGAATGGAATTTTGATTTGTTAGGGTTGTTCCCTAATATATTAACTGTTACACCCCTCCAAGGAATTTATTATGTCTTTCAGTTTTGATTTTGTCCTGCATTCTGATCTCAAGACGTGACCATGGACTTAGTTTATCAGCACTTATTTCTAGACCAACCTCCTTATTAGTGACTACTAAAGCTTCTGTGTTTTACTTTATACAAAGTATGTATGCTTCTGCCCAATATTAATGTCATCAGCATAAACTAGAAGATGATGTGTACCATTTAATTTCAAGCCCTCCTGGTTTATACAAACCCTCCTAATGGCATATTCTAAAGCAAAGTTGAAAAACAGTGGCAATAAAGCATCTCCTTGTTTCAAACCACTCTTAATAGGAAACATGTCAGACAAATGTGTGCCTACTTGGACCCTGCTACAGGTTTCATTGAGACAAATTCTTATTAGCCTTACAAGTTTCATGGGGATACCAAACTCAATGAGAGTATTATACAAAATCTCCCTTTCAACAGAATCATAGGATTTCTTGAAGTCTACACATATACAGCTGATGCACTGCCTCATGGTATTCCTACTCTTTTCAAGTATTTGACACAAGCAGAATATATGATTAGTAGTTGATTTGTTATGTCCAAATCCATACTGATGATCCCCATTGTTTTCCTCTGCATATGGAGTTAACTGTGACAGCAGGATGGTAGATAAAATTTTCTATGCAGATGACAAAATGATATGCCTCTATAATTACTACATTATGTTTTATCACCCTTCTTATAAATAGGTACAATGATCGACTCCTTCCACTCCTCAGGCATATTCCTCCTTATTCCATGTAGAATTAATAAGCTTATGGACCTGAGTACGAACTGTTCTATCTCCTGCTTTAATCAATTCTGTTAGAATTTCATCAATACCTGGTGACTTGTGTCTTTTTAGCTTTTCAGAAGCCATCTCAATCTAAAAGGCACTGGGCTCAGGTACTTGTGGCTCTCCTGTCTGTATTTAAGTCTGTCTGACATCATTAAACCCCTCAACAGCTGATAGAAATGATTCCTCCACCTAGCCAAAATACAGGGGAAGCCTGTAACCAGATCACCCTTCTCATCCTTTACTATATTCATTATAGGCTGGTAACCCTCTTATAGTGAACATTCTTCATCAAACCATGGTTTATGCTGCTTCTATTCATACAGACCTAGACTCCCTTTAGCTGAGGTTTTGATATCTCTTTAATGTTTTTCCAAGTACTACTTATGACCTTGCTATCACTAAGTTCTCCAAGCTACAAACCTGTTTGAGATCTTAATCTGGTAATGTTCTGTAACCAACAGCTCACTTAGCTGTTTAAGAGTAAATCTCTCCACTTCCAACTTCTGTGCTGCTTGTCTTTCCCTAATATTTGCAACCACCACACAGTTACCAGTATCACATTTAGCTCCCCTGAAAGATCATATATGGATTACAGTTGAATGTCATCTCCCATCTATCAATATGTGATCAATCTGATTGTGAGTCTTCCCATCAGGAAAGGTCCAGGTGCACTAATGAATATTTCAGTGTAGGAACTTCAAGCTTATAACAACTAAATTTTTGATGTGGCAGAGTTAACTATTCTAACACCATTATCATTACCATCCTGATGTAAACTCTCATTCCCAACCATTGGTTTGAAAATATCCTCTCTCCCCAGTTTTGAATAAAAATCTTCTAACAGAATTTTCATAGCATACTTAGGAAAAGGAGTGAAAACCTGCTGTAATTCTTCATAAAACTGTCCTTTGTGCCCCCTACATTAATGCCCAAACAATTAATGGACAGCAATTTTAAATTAGTGTATGTCTGAGTAAAAACAAGAATTTAGCATTTTAGTAATATACTATACTGTAGTTTTATAGGGCTCAACAATGTAGCCTACAGAAATACACTACACAAATTGATAACACTTTGGCCAGCCTAAGTCCAGCTAGGCCTGCATGGCACAGGTAAAACTTTATTAAGCAGTGCAAGCTCTGCAAGTATATTTAGGCTTGGGGATATTTTTAGGACTTATTTTCTTACTCCGTATCAAAATTATACTACCCATGTATTGCTTTTGTGCTAAATCATTAGCTAGGTTTCATTACTGGCTTCCTAACTTCACACATATAGGCTACACTATAGGTCAGGAAGTGGAATCTACACTTAACAGCTTGTTTGTTCCAACCTTCCCCTACCCATTAGATCAAACAATGGTGGATTGGCTGTATACTGCAAATGGCTGGCATGTGACTGTACTGGGAAAGGTTACCCATGATCACATAATTATTGAATCACAGTACTTTGATAGAAGAGGAGGAATAGAAGCTAACTACACATCTCGAGGAGTCATAATATGCTTCTTTACTTTACAGTGGAGAGAGAATAGTGTAATTGATACATTATTAGACTATGGCCTGGACATTGGATAAATCATGATTCTACTCCCTGCAGGGGTACAAAATTTTTCACTGTTCCAAAGCATCCAGACCAGAAATCTGGGGACTAAACTGCCTCCTATTCAACAGATACCAGGGACTCTCTCTCCCATTTGATGTAAAGGTACAGATATACCTCCATTCCCAAATGTGATGTAATGGCATGCAAAGGTTCGGCTTTACTTTACTTTGGCTGTTAGAACATAGAGATTGCTATATAATTTTGTGCACAGAACATGGTTTGCATAACTCTGTGCACAGCATGTGGTTAGTTTTGCAATTTGTAGTAATTGGTTATGCTACTTCTGACACACAAAATTAGCAACAACAAAATTTATCTATACCAATATAAAATTTGTTCTAGTAGTAAAAACTATACTTTGTAGCAGGCAGTTATCAACCAACATGGCATCACATTTCAAAAGACCAGAATCTTCATCAACATTGCCATGAAAACCTCAAATCTGGTTTCATGGATGAAGCTACTGGCCTGTTCTGTTTACCAGGTTTAAAAGTGATCTTTCCATGCGTTGTTTACATAATGGCCATATTAGAATGTAACTCAGAATACTCTCATAAGGAAGACCGGAAAGATGTACTGTATAAGTAGGAGAAAACAGTTTTCCCAACTGAGTACTTTTGTAATTTTGCACAGCCTGTTGGCCCTGTAGTTTCTTTACTGCAGATAAATGTTTACAGTTGCTAAGTCCATTGTGCTACAAACATGACTGTGCACAGAGTCATTGCTGTTCACGGACACTTGTTAAATATTTCCCATACCAACAGAGTTCCTAATAAAAGCTAAAAATCTTTTGTGAAGTACAGTTCTAAAAGATTCCGTTCCTGGAAACTCCATGGAATTAAAATTATTCCCAGCACTGAAAATGAGATGCAAAATATAATAAAGTAATTCAAATAAAAGAACTTAGACATGTTTTGATAACATAACAATTAAACTTTTGAAAACTTACTTATAGCTAATCACTCTCCTATTAAGGTATATTTGTAACCACTTAATGAATTTTAATCAAAATTCATTTAGTAGATAAACATTACCTCGCTAAAGTGCACTGAATAGATGCCCTTCATCCAATGGGGACTTACAAGTGTAAACAGTGTTTTACTGCACATGTTTATAAACAGAAAATTGCAAGAGAATCATTAAGGATCAGCTAAGAGTCACAAGAAATACACAGAGAATTTTGGTGGGAAACTTATAGTACAACAGACATTTCAAGATTCAAGAGGCAGGAAAGATATCATTATGACGAAACCAGTAAAATGGCTCTGAATTGGCGGGTGATGGGAAGTGGCTCAGGATCATGTCCAGTGATGGACTTTGGTAGTGACAGAGTTGAAGACTCAGGTTGTACTACCAGGGAGATGAATGGTAATAAAACAACCCAGGCAACACACCTTTTGCTCAGTAACTGACTCATGTTCTTCAGTCAATATGTTGATTTTCAGCACAATTTCAGCAATTTGACTCTGCACCTGCTGTTCCTCTATTCTCAAACTGCTCTGACAATCCTGCAGTGCACCCAAGTGCTTTTCTGTGTCCTCCAGCAATCTGTTGGTCTCCTGCACCTCCTCTTGCACCTTCTGCTGACGTGACCTACAGTATTTCTGGTTCTTCAGACTGGGTGAATACAAGTCTTCCATCTAAATCATATCACCCAGTGCATGTTCTTAGGCTTTCACAGTGGTGTAGTTGAGGTCTCCAGTCTTCCAGGATACGACAAAGCATCCCAACCCAGAAGAATGGAGACCTCATACTGCCAGTAACAGATACATATATGTAAGAAATTACACTCTAAATTTGACCACTTAAGTCTTATTAGGTCATATATGGTACATAACAAATTGCATACTACAGGGCTGTTTAACAGAAGACAACACAACTAGCACAAGAACATAAAAATACACATAATGAAACAAAAACTACACCAGTGCCACTTTAACTAAACACTTTCATTTAATTACATATTCATGTCCTACATAAAATACATGTGAGAGACAGGAGATGTGTACATGGGAGTTTGGTGGGGATACCCAAAGGAAAGAGGCCACTGGAACACCTAGGTGTAGATGGGAAGATAATATAAAATGGATCTTCAAGAAATGGGATGGGGTGGCACGGATTGGATTGATCTGGCTCAAGATAGGGACAGGTGGCAGTCACTTGTGAATGCAGTAATGAACTTTCACGTTCCATAAAATGTAGGTAATTTTTTTAATATCCGAGGACTTGTTAGCTTTTCAGGTAGGACTCTGCTCCCTGTAGTTAGTTGGTTAGGTAATTAGTCAGTTATGAATGGTTTTGGTGCCCGCAATTTCTACATTGTTTTATAAGTTGTGGATTTTTCTGGCAGAGTAATTCCTAAAAACTGTTGTGTAAATTTTCTTTACCACTCTTTCCATGATTTATGCCTGTCATACATGTCTTAAAAAGTGCTGTTAATAAAGAATATCTCCCCAGGGTAACACAAACACTTCTGGTTTATTCACACCACAATATGCAAAGTGCACTCAGAACATTCATTTGTCAAGAGATTCAATCCCAAACTTTTAATTGCAAGGAACAGGAAGCACAAAATAGTTGACATTTTTAGTACCGCCTGTAATAAATTCACAAAGAAACAATATAGTAATAAATACATAAATAAATAAAATTTATAGCAGAAAAACTGCATATATTAGTACGTTCAGAGTTCACAGCAATATCCTTGGCTGTGTTCGCAGCCACACGACTTGCACAGTATCTGAAAACATGTAAATTTTGATATCGAACATTCATGCTGTATGTAACAATAAACAATAAACAATCACAAAGTACATCACCTTCCAGTACTTATATAACATATCTGATAACTACACAACACAAAATCAAGATCAGTACATCTACACTATTGGTTTCATTGATTCAATTAAAAGAAGTTTCAACTTACAGCCTCAACTTCTTTCGCTGCAGCCTTCAATCGAAATTCATGCAGACAACATTCAAGAGCACGGCGTGTTTTATCAAGGCTAATGTAGGCTTCAAGATCATTCTTCTGCTGAGCTAATACTTGAAGCTTCTCTGACAAGTTCTGCATCAAGGTCTTGGCCCTCTCTAGTTCCTCCTTTAGTTCTTAAATGAAACCATATTTACCTAAGGTTAGATATCACTGCTTGGTCTAACAGTTGTATATGAATACTGTAAATTAAGTTAACCTATATGAAGAACTGAGTCTAATACATGTCATATAAGATTTGAGGTTCTCACAGCTATGTTAATGAATATTCAAGTCTACCAGGATATTATGCTGTGTTGAATAGGACAATGTTACCAACATTTTGGAGAAGCATAGTACCTCCATCTTCAGGGTCAAGAAGTCCACTCTCCTTGTGCTTCTTGACCATGAAGACAGAGATATGTACTATAGAAATTTTCGTAACTATTTAATAGTCAACATAGCATATCATTACAGAAGACTTGAACCTTCAATATCAACCATGCTTGCAGCATATTTGCAGTAACTAGCAAAACATGTTTCCTGTAAAGGCACTTCCACCAATATTAGTAGGTTCTTATCTTCAACATCCTGCAAAACATCTGACTGCACTAATTACAACAAGAACAGACTAGTTAACTTCTTTAGTCTGGTCTAGCCAAGACGTGAATCACAAGTAAAGCTCCTTCAAATTAAGAGCTGTTGTTCGGACAGCAGCCTGCACTGTCCAGCTAACTGTTCACCTCAGGAATAGTGACAGATAAATATGAAGAACAAACATGTCAACACTGAACTGAGGTAAAACTGTCCTGTTCATGCCATATGCGGGGAGTGACAACACACCCCCACTCATTCTTAACCTTAACACTACGTGCCAGCAAGTGGCTGGCTTCAAGCTGCAGCCACTTTTCTTCCTAGGAAAGAGCCATTGGTATCCACTGAATAACAGGCTGGGTGGACTTCAGAGCCAGACTAGATGCTCCGGAGAACAGAAAAATCTCTTGTCTATCTCAGGAACTGAACACAAATCCTCTGTTTTTCAGCCAATGGCCATAATTATACCAACTATGCTATCCCTCTGTTGTCAAACATACCTTCCAAAACATTCTTCATCTTCTGAATTTCATCTACTTGTACATGTGTACCTGCTATATCCAGCAGTACACTTAGTCTGTATGAGTCTGATGCTGTAGCCAATTGATTAACCTGTACACAGAGTTTTCATTATGCAAAACTGTTACACTATATGTCCATTTTATTAAATCCCTGAGCATGGCAACTTTACTGCCTGCATCAGCTGGAAATTTTAGAGCCTTTAAAGACTTTTCTGTGCAATAAAGTTAATGGAACTGCAGGGTAAAAAAATGAACTCTGCATTCCTGGTGGATGCAGGGCTGCTATGCAATAAAGATCCCATAACAGATGCCACTATGGGGCACAATAAAATGACATCCTGTACTGCTTTATCCTATACTACACTTTACTGTTCTATGATATTATAGTATAACACAAGCAAGCAGCATGACTGTACCATACAATCAAACACATCTACAAAAACACATAATAAAATAATTAAAATAGGCATTAATCAAGAAGACATAGAAGAAAACACATAAACTGATAACAACAAACACAAACAGGTGGGTATCCCAAGGTACTGCAAGAAACAACAACCATCATAATCATTACATATAAACACACACACACACACTTATCAACATTTCTAGCACAACAGAAACAACTCAACAAAATAATTAGTGTGATGCTATGTGTGTGTGTGTGTGTGTGTGTGTGTATTATAGGCAACACTGAATGCCAGAAAACGATAGAATATTTCAAGTTAATTCACTGCCATGCAAAAACCATAATACAGACTTTACACTTTTAACTACAGAGGGTATTCTTTATAGCTAAGCTGAGTAATGCAGCTGTCACAGGGCCCTTTATGCAATAAACCTACAATGTTCCAGTAAACAATAAAAGAAACACTCTGTATTTCAATACCTATTAATGCCACAGGGTTTAGAGTTTATGTGGCTTGGGTTTGTAGCTATTTAATGTCTAATCTAAGTTCACTGCTTTACAAACAGCACAATTTCTTTATATGGCAGCATGAAGATAAAGTAGTGGCAAAATGCATAGTGTGGTCATGATGTAAATATACATATAATACTTGTATTAACAGACTGAAACATACAATATTAGTTGAAAAATACAACATGACTGAGAAACATTATATTAAAAAAACTTCCATTAAGACTTTGAACAGGCAGATATGATACATAGCAGAATAAAGTGCAGTGTTTAAGTGACCCTGTCAAATCTGCAGGAAAAAAATGCAAGAATATGTCTGTTTTCCAGTAAAACTTCATGTTCCTGATAAGACAAAAGTATAATAAAACAAAAGCAGCATAATTTCTCTTTCATAGCAAGCCTCCCACTGTCTTTCTTCACTGCTATCTGCAGTGCAGTATTCTGCAACCACCTGCAGCAAATTACACACACACAGGGTGCAAAGGGTTGTCAGGTACAGATTTGAACATTACTCCAGGTCAGTAGTTGGAATGACTCCCAACAGCATATTCCTGTTACTTTGTCCAGTTCTTTGGAGGTCATGTACCATGTGAATCTGTAATGGCAAAAGTTTACATATTCCATGGAAATGTGCAAACTTCTGTACCTCAATCCACTTTGCTGAGACAGTCATGTGATTGACCACATTACAGCACAGACAAACATCAAGTCAATCTTTCATTAGTGGAGAGTGATGGCCTAAAGGATCACTGCTTATTGTGCATGCTGCCTGTCTTATGAATAAGATTAAAAAGACAGCATCTTGATTGATTCGATGGATGGAAGGCACATGTGAATGACCTAAATGGCTGTCAAACAGAAAGAGTCTGAGGTCTAATTCTCTATTATGCACCCCATGAAAATTCTGTCTTGCTTTAAGTTCTTCACCATGGGGTTTGTTGTACACCATACAAAATGCACATACAGGCTAGCAGATGACTCAATACTCTCTGATAAGCTCGCCCATCTCTCTCTCTCTCTCTCTCTCTCTCTCTCTCTCGCGTGCGTGCGTGCGTGCGTGTGTGGAACATAACTGAGCCAACAGAAAATGATAAACAATATTTTTCAGTTAAAATATGGATCCTATACAACAGAACTCCACTTACCTGAATTAATTGGAATGGCCATCCCTCCGGATTGGCAGTTTAAAGTTAGGCTGTTATTATTTACAGTACATACCTGCATCTAAACTTTTCAACCACACCTGATTTGAAGCTACAGAAGCCATTACACTGTACTGTACTTCACCCGATAACCAATAATTTCAAGGCAAGTTAGTTTTGTAGAATTCTCGACAAATCTACCTAAAGGGCCAAACCGATCTGGATAGTTGGTGATCTGGATAACCACCATCTGCTTAAGTGGAGTTCTTCTGTATATGAATTTAAATGAACTGAATCAGAACTATTTTAAGGAATAATATAAAATAATATTTTTGTAATAAAAATTTAATTACTATCTGTAAGATCCTCTAGTTTTGCTGTACAGAATTTTTTCATGTACCTTTCCTTGTTTCACAATGTGGTATGTATTACAGGAACAGAATCCAGCTGATACTAACACACCCACCATTTCCTTACGTGGAGTCACCTTTTTGTTGATACAGAACTGGTCATATTTAAGCCCAATTCTTCGAGAAAAGGACACTACATCTGATGGAATCTGAAAAATATTCAACACACTTTCTCAGATTTGTATTTATTAAACAACCATTGTAATGAAGGGAAACAGGCAGAAAATGTTCCAAATAGAAATTAAACACACAGTATTATTGAAAACCATTGTATCTTTCAGTATCAGTTTTGCAGTCCTACGAGCTGATAGAATTAATAAGCCATCATTAATTCTCTGGGAGAATGAACAGTACCTCACATACCAGTGGCCACAATGAAAAATTTTCTCTATAATATTTTTTGCCTGCATGTTGCATGTGTGTACAAAGCTAGTCATATTAATCTCCTGGCACAGGAATTAAACACCTGGAGTAACTCAGCAAAAGACTGGGATTTACATGGCCCATCCATTGCTTTGCATGTTACTGGTTAATACAATGACTATAGTGGATGGTCAGCTTTCTCAGCATTACACTACTATGATAACTATAGTTGTGATACCATGTAAACATTTCAGCAAAGTATAGCACAAACTGCTTTTGGGACCACAAGGTCAAGTCCTGAAAAGCATGATTGTACCAAAACATTTAGTCTTGTGTGCAGGCAGAAACTATTAAAAATTCTGTTTGTTCTCAAACAACCTCAAAATACATCACTTTAAATGTCAGCACAAGGGATAATGCTTTTAATGTGGACTTCAAAGATACCTGGTTCAAATTCTGGTTCGAACACAGGCTATCCTGATTTGATATTTTCATGGTTTTCCTCAGTTCCACTTGGAAAGCGTGAGTGTAATGCTGCACAGTACTAGACTGGACCACTGACCACAATTTGCAAATCTGTCCCGATTAGGACAGCAGTTTTACGCAATTCCACTCTTCAGAAGAACATACAGTTTTTTGCTTTTAACAGACTAGTTGTGAAAGTCTGTCAGCAGTCTTACCAAAAAGCACTCAGAACAAGCATTCCCAAAAATAGGAAATTGTACTGCGAACACAGCAGATTGACAACTTAAAAACTCCTGGAAATTATGACTTGGAAGTTCAGAAGCTCTTACTGGAGGAAGCTAATAAGGCAGGAGAAACTATGCCATTTGCTGGACAGACTACACAGATATGGCTGTAATAGTAACTTGGGCTGTATATGGTTTACCTGAGTTCAAGGTAAGAGGAAATAGTAACTTGGAAGTTTGTAAGTGTTTTGGTGAGACAAGCTACAGTAAATATGCCATGCCAAGTTATTATAAATATTGTATCATAATAAGTTTTGGAGCACTTGCATTCTCCAAGGGGCAGGAAATGTATCAGCTCAGTGGCAGAAACTATGGTTAGAATCACCATCACCAGACATGATGTCTATGCTTCTTTGTAACACATACGTAGTTTTTTAGTGTGTGTTATAACAGTAAAGTGGTTAATCCCAAAATTTTCCCTTCCAAACCATTGTCTGAGATAGCAAGGAGCAGAAATTGGATTGGAAACAGGACTACTGAATGGGGGTCCACCTATTTAGGCTAAATACATTCGAAGGTGGCAACATGCTACCCAATAACCTGGCAGTTCGATTCCATGAGTACCAATGTCACGCTCTTGGCATGGCCCATGACACCTATGGTGTGTACCAGACCATATGGTGTTAACAGTAATTGTACCTAGCAGGGTCCGAGGCCAGCTACCAGCACTGCAATTTTGCAGCACTATAGTAATGGCAGCAAGGCAAACCAAGAAATGGTGGAAGTGTCGTGATGGCCCTTCCGAATGGCATCCACTTAGGGTAAACATTTTTGGTGGTGGTAGCATACTACCCAATATACTAGTGGTTCAATTCTGTGTACCAACATCAGGCTCTTGTAACATGACCCGTGACACCTACAGTGTGTACCAGACCGTACAGTGTTAACAACAGTTATGCCTAGCATGGTTTAAGACCAGCCAGCACCAGTGCAATTAGGTAGCATTACAGCAATGGTGGAAAGGCACAGAAAGAAGTGGTGGAAGCATTGTGATGGAATCGACTGCACAATATCAACACAGCAGCCGGTAAAGTACCTTAAATTTGGCCAAAACCACTTCATTTCACAACTTTAACAGTTCATAATTCATTAATAATCCTACCATATTTTGAGGTCTACAAACAGCATCATGGAATTTAACACAACAAACGATTCAGCGTCACCAAAATGGCATCTACTCAAGGATGAAACAGATTCTGTTGCTCATCTAAGATGTATACGGACTTTGAAACAGACTTTTATTTAGCCAGCAAAAGATACTTTTTGGTTTTATATTGCTATAAGGAAAGTAAAAGCTCTCTCTGTATTAGCTTATTTTATTCAAATCCTTAGGATTCTGTAGCTGGTCTTCAGTGCATTTAGCTTTTTTCTTGGTGTTTTTGGTGATAGGGGAAGCTCTGAAATCACAATTAAAATGACACTCACTTTAGTCATGCTTTTAAGTATATGCTATTTACACACACTTACTGCTTACTATGCAGCACTGCTGCAAACTACTTATTAGGGAAGTCAATAACAAGATCCAAGAAAGTCACCATCATATCAAGTACTATCAGGATGATGTGAGAAGATTGAAAACATGAAACACTGGGAATAAAATTTGTCTGAGACATAAGTGTTACTTTGGAGGATGTCCCTGAAAATCCAGGATGAATGATCATCTTAATTTATTTGGTTCTTAGCATTAGTCTGTGTGACAGAATAAAGACCTTCCAGTCTTTAAGTAAATATTATAGTCACTGTCTCCAAATACATTCATCCTAAAGATGGCAATTTTAAGGTCTGCCAAAACTGCACAAAATATGCATTGCGCTACACAGCCTACCCTGAAAGCCAACTCAATGCATTATAGTCTCTTACACCATTCATGAAAAATTTTGTACTAAACTGTGCTCAACACCAGAACTTATATTTAAAGTACTGACTGACAATATACTACAGTTCTTTGCATATAATCAAGAATTAAAACCTTGATTACACTATGTCTTAAACTTACCGGCAACCGTCTGTCTGTGTTGTCAAAGATGATCTCTACTGAAGCAACAACAACTTGGCGTTTCGAATCATAAAACATCAGGCTCTGCTGTACATCTTTTTTTAAATGTAAGAACTCTTCACTCAGCACAAACTGTATTGCTACAAAGAAGATATGGAAAAAAAATTCAAAGTGTAATCTGTCATGAATTTGCAGTAAAACCGTTACTGTATGAACATGCACTTTACAAAGAACTCTGTCACTGGGTCATGGAAATGCATCAGACCTGGCCACAAAATATGAGTACATGCATACATGCACACAAAAGCACCAGTGTGTGTACCCACAGGCTTTCCATTTTGCAGAGATGTGTAATGAGGCTCCACTTTACTGAATATATAAATGTACCAGGCTTCCAAATTTAACCTCCTTAGTACTAATTCTACAAGCTGGGTTAGCATTGTCCATATAAGTACAGTAACCAGAATCTGGATGACCAAGGGAAAAGAGATTTTTTTTTAATTGTCCAGACCATCTCTGGGGCTCATCAGTCTCCAATTCAATAGGTAATGAGGACTTTCTCCATGGGGTTAAAATGACCAAGGCAAAGAGCTGACCACTCAAGATCCTCTAGTGCCAAGGTTAAGAATACAGAGTGCTACCACTCCCGCATACACCTTCATGGCATGCCAAGACACAACTTTAACTTTTACCTGTATTACTGCAACTAGGTATTTTATAACATATTTATTAATTTCAGCATAAATTTGTTTTTACTAAACATATATCTTGATATAAACATCATTTATGAACAGAGTAACTGGTATGTGACTAAAATGACAGTACTTCAAATGCTGACCACACATGTGTAGCAAGGTCAATAGTGTATACAGATATAAGTACAACCAATTCATTCTAGAGACATCTGTACTGTTTGGAGAATCCAACACAAATGACAGTCTAGGTTTCAGAACTTAGATTGGCATGTTGGCCTATATACCTTTCTTCTAATGACTCCTGAAGATGGCACAACATGTAGGTGTTGAAATATGTCATAAGTGGTATACAACAGACTGCATGTGATATATGATATATATTTTTTAACTGAAATTGGTTTACAACAGGTGGCAGTAGTACACTACACATTTACACACCAACAATACACAGAACAACCCAACATAACAATAAGAATACATAAACATAACAATAAGAATACATAATTTACAAAATTAAACAGAAACATACAACCATACTCGTATATACAATGACACAAAATAGAACCAGAAGAATATAAAAGATTAGATGATATATGTACTAGATCTACGACGTTGCTCTGGTAGGCTACTAAAACTAGTTTTCAAGTTGTCTATTCTGTGTATTTTTTGTTTCAAAGTACACTGCTTATTACACCAACTAATTGCACAATCTTAATTAATACAAATGTTGAAGGAGCATCTCCAACATGTTGCAATACAAGTGTACCATCTTCAGGGAGAACAAAACGATAGTTTTAAAAGCCAAATGCTACTGGTAAGCTGTTCTTTATAAGGCTCTTTGGTCTGTAGCAGCTTTGTCATTGACATCAAGTATAAAAGTACAACTATAAAGATTGTTAAAACTAATGTTTAGAATATGGTTCAACATGATATATATATATATATATATATATAGATAGTAGAAATTATTATACTGTGTTTAGCTAATCCACTTTGGATTGAGACACACGCTACAGAACTTCAATTTCAATTTCAACTTCAATTTAAATTTAAATTTATTTAACTTTCCACCAATCCATTACAAGGTCAAAGACCACATGGATATAGAAACAGTCAAACAATATAAGCTATTATGCAAGTTACAGTTACCATAATAAAATTAACTTTTAAGCAACTAAAATTAGTTCATATTAATGACAAATTATAACAGCAAAACTCATTACAGATTTCATTATGTACAACCATAAATATTAACTGTTAAATACAATATAATCAAAGATTTACCACATTAGAACACATTAGTAATAATATCAGCAACTGAAAAAAACTTCTTTCATATTAATTAAGGTAGATTTAAAAAATATCTGTAAAATAAAAGTAACTGTATTCATAAACAGGATCAATATATATTACATTTACAATGGATCTTTATATGATAGTATTAGGAAATATTGCGTAAAACAACTATATAATAAAAATACATGACTGTATATGAAGTTAATGTGTGAATATTAAGATTTAAACAATCTGTAAAACTTTTCCAAGGAATAAAATGAATTCTCATATAAAAACTCCTTCAAGAGAGATTCAAATTTCTTAGGATTGTCAGACTCTTGTTTAATATATACAGGAATAGTATTAAATATCTTTAAACCCATATAATACACCCCTGTCTGATATTTAGTCAAGTTAGCAGAAGGCTGATGAAAGTTTGGGTGTTGTCTGGTGCAAATGCTATGTATCTCTTTGTTGGTGGTGAATAATTCCTTAGTTTTTAACACAAATAGGAGAAGGGAAAGAATGTACAGAGAGGGCAGTGGTAAGATTTTTAAGTTTGATAAACAGTTTCCTACATGCATCTATACTTGTACATTCCGTCATAATTATTTTCCTCTTCTGCAATCTAAAATCTCTGCAGAATGACCCCAAACATTATGCCATAAGACATTACTGAATGGAAGTAGGAATAATAAATTATTTTCAACATCCGTTGTGACACACAAGGTTTAACTG
>Ga0209737_10001697_pt1 | contig 15655 bp, 11 predicted proteins | sample TergutCu122P3_FD_187284 | JGI IMG/M metagenome (GOLD analysis project Ga0209737, IMG submission 187284) | Cubitermes ugandensis P3 segment gut microbial communities from Kakamega Forest, Kenya - Cu122 P3 (SPAdes) (version 2) | ecosystem: Host-associated > Arthropoda: Insects > Digestive system...
AGAAGCTGTTGATATTGTTAACTTAGTCAAAAAGGGTAAAATTCAGGCAAGACCTGCTAAAGAATTATTAGATGAAATATAGCGTACTTTCCATACCCCCTTTTGATAGACAGTTTAAACGCTTGGCGAGAAAATTTCCCTCGTTGAAAACGGAATATAATACTCTGATTGAAAATTTGGAAGAAAATCCAGAAAAAGGGGCACCATTAGGAAATAATTGTTTTAAAATTCGTTTGGCAATTGCTTCAAAGGGTCGAGGAAAATCTGGCGGCGCAAGAGTAATCACGCATTTCTATGTTGAAAATGATGTCGTTTTTTTATTATCTATTTACGACAAGAGTGAACAAATTGATATTTCTGATAAAGAACTACTAGAATTACTTAGAGAAATTGAAAAATAAAAAGAAATGAACAAGAGACCGCACACAATAACACTTTTCATGCCAATATGTAATTTTCAATAAACATATGAGCAGTTTCACAATTTATTATGATATTTAGTGTCCAAGTCAGGTAAAAAGAAAAGGGGACATCACTATCCTAAAATGCCCCTTTTCTTTAAAAAATTTCTCTGTGTGGTTACAAAATGTGTATGGTTTTGTAACAGTTCCGCAAAAATATAACGAGTTTTTAGAAAAAAAATCAGTTTTACTAAAAAATGGCGTAAAAATGGCGTGAATGGTAATTTGAAAAAAATTATTCATTCATCCCCAATGATAATTCACTTGAAAAGGAGCGTAAATAGACTAAAAAAAGTTAAATTCCGTTATAGAATTATATATCAAATGTAATTCCTTAAAATATTTTTATGAAAAATTTCCTTCTGTTTGCCAAATTGAGCATCATTGCTGTTTTATTATCTGCTTGTTGCTCCAAATACAGTTATGAGACTGTAAAAAACGACCCCACAAAAACCAGAATTTACACTCTTGAAAATGGTCTCAAAGTGTATCTATCTGTAAACAAAGATGAACCACGGATTCAAACTTACATCGGTGTCCGCGTGGGAAGTAAAAATGACCCTGCAGAAACAACAGGCTTAGCCCACTATTTTGAACATCTGATGTTTAAAGGCACCAAAAACTTCGGTACTTCCGATTATGAAGCCGAAAAACCGTTGCTTGACAAAATTGAACAATTATTTGAAAAATACCGCAATACGACGGACGAAGCAGAAAGAAAAACGATTTATGCAGAGATTGACGAGATTTCACAAGAAGCCTCCAAAATTGCTATTCCCAACGAATACGACAAATTGATGGCTTCCATAGGCGCACAAGGTACAAACGCATTTACTTCTCACGACGTAACAGCGTATTCAGAAAATATTCCTTCCAACGAAATTGAAAGTTGGGCGAAAATTCAAGCCGACCGGTTTACGAATCCCATACTGCGCCTGTTTCACACTGAATTGGAAACTGTTTACGAGGAGTATAACATGAGTTTAACAAGAGACGGCAACAAAGTGTATTACACAATGTTAAACGCATTGTTTCCCCACCATACCTACGGCACGCAAACCACACTCGGTAAAGGGGAACATCTGAAAAATCCGTCTATCATTAACATAAAAAATTATTTTGACACATACTATGTGCCTAATAATATGGCAATTATAATGGTAGGTGATTTTAATCCTGACGAAGTGATTAAAATTATTGATAAATATTTCGGTTCTATGGAGCCTAAAGAACTGCCCGAAATTACACACGAACCTGAAGTGCCTATTACTGAACCTGTTGTTAAGGAAGTGATAGGTTTGGAAACTGCCAAAGTTGCCTTAGGCTTCCGGTTTCCTGCAGCCAATACAGACGAAATTAAAATTCTTGAATTAGTGGACTATATATTAACAAATGGAAAAGCGGGATTGATTGACCTTAATTTGAGGCAAAAGCAGAAAGTGCTTACAGCCTACAGCTACCTGAATGCCCTTGCCGACTATTCCGTACTCTACATGGAGGGTACACCAAAAGAAGGGCAAACATTGGACGAAGTGAAGGATTTACTGCTGGAACAAATTGAATTGTTGAAAAAAGGGGAATTTGAAGAGGAACTCCTTCAGGCTGTTATTAATAATTTCAGATTGGAAAAGTATTACCAGCAACAATATCCTCACTATGCCTGCTACCAACTATTGGATGCATTTGTTAATAACATACCTTGGAAAGACGCAGTTACACGAATTGATTTTCAATCTAAAATAACCAAACAAGATATCGTAGATTTTTGTAATCAATATTTTAGCAACAATTATGCTGTGGTTTACAAAAGAGAGGGAAAACCGGATGATAAAAAAATAGATAAACCAACTATTACGCCGATTTCTGCCAATCGCGATGAGGAAAGTGCTTTCCTTGCAGAAATAAAAGCACGTATTGTAAAACCAATTGAGCCTGTTTTTATTGATTATGACAAAGATATGTCAAAACTTAAAGTAAAAAACAATATTCCTTTATTGTATATCAAAAATGATATTAACCCGTTGTTTTCACTGTTTTATGTTTTTGAAATGGGAAACAATAACGATAAGGTACTTGGTACTGCTTTCAGATACTTGGATTACTTAGGAACGTCAAAACATTCGGCGGAAGAGATTAAAAGTGAATTTTATAAAATGGCTTGCTCTTTCGGGGTTTTTGCTTCCGATGATAGAGTTTATGTGTATATCAGAGGGTTAAGTGATAATTTTGAAAAAGCAATGGATTTGCTTGAGGAAAGACTGGTCGATGCACAAGCAGATGCGGATATTTATAACACCTTGGCTTTTGACATTTTAAAAGAACGTGCCGATGCAAAGTTGAGACAATATACAAATTTTGCAAGATTAGAAAATTATGCAAGATATGGTGCATTTTCTCCAACTACAAACCTCCTTTCAAAAAATGAATTGCAGGAAATGAATCCTGAAAAATTGGTTAATCTTACAAAAAATTTGAAAAATTATGAGCATCGAATTATGTATTATGGCCCACTGTCTCAAAAGAAAATCATTGAACTTATAAATAATAAACATCAAGTTGCCGAAACTTTAATCCCTGTTCCAGAAAGTACAAATTTTATTGAACAGGAAATAACTGAAAACAGTGTGCTCTTAGCAGAATACGATGCCAAACAAATTTATATGGCTATGGTTTATAAAGCCGGCAGTTTTGATAGAAGTTTGGAACCAATCCGAAGAATATTTAATGAGTACTTCGGTGGAAATATGAGTAGCATTGTTTTTCAAGAGATGAGAGAAGCAAGAGGATTGGCGTACTCGGCTTGGGCTGGCTATGAAAGACCCGGAAAACCGCATTTTTCATATTATTTAACTTCATTTATTGCCACACAAAACGATAAAATGATGGATGCCATCGGTGCATTTATGGGGATTTTGAATGAGATGCCTGAATCACAAAAAGCATTCGACATAGCCAAAGAAAGTATGATTACCAATATCAGAACCGAGAGAATCCTCCGCGAAGATATTCTTTGGAGATACTTAGACGATATTGAGTTTGGGTACACCAAAGATTCTCGTAAAGAAATTTATGATAATGTGCAAAATATGACTTTAGATGATGTTGTTGCATTCCAACAACAATATGTGAAAGAGAGACCCTATACCTATTGCATACTAGGGGATTCTAAAGATTTGGACTTAAAGAGCTTGGAAAAAATAGGAAAGATAAAAAAACTGACGAAAGAGGAGATATTTGGCTATTAAAGTAGCGCAACCAGAAAATATGGATAAGTTTTTTAAGTATCTTTCATTGAAAGACTTATTCGTTTTCTAACCAAATCCACTTCTGTAACTTTTACCCAAACTTTTTGGTTGAGTTTCACCACATCGTTTGGGTTTTCTACATATTTATTTGCCAATTGACTGACGTGGATAAGTCCGTCTGTATGCACACCAATATCCACAAAACACCCGAATTTAGTGATATTGGTAATGATGCCGGGCACGTGCATCCCCACCGTTACATCGTTGATAGAATTGATAGTTTTGTCAAATTCAAACTCTTCAAACTGTTCGCGGGGGTCGCGTCCGGGTTTTGCCAATTCCTGCATAATATCCTGCAGGGTGGGTAATCCTGTTTTTTCGGAAATAAAATCTTGCAACCTAATCTGTTTCCGCAACGCATCGTTCTTCATTAGTTCTGCAATATCCGTATTCAACCGTTTTGCCATCTCTTCCACCACACAGTAGGATTCGGGGTGTACTGCGCTGGCATCCAACGGATTTTTCGCGCCGTGAATTCGCAAGAAACCCGCCGCCTGCTCAAACGCTTTTTCGCCAAAACGGGGTACTTTTTTCAGCGCATTTCTATTTTTGAATGCGCCGTTTGTGTTTCTGTACTCCACAATATTTTTGGCTAACGCGGGTCCAACTCCTGAAACATAGGACATTAGTGCCGCGCTGGCGGTATTCAACTCTACCCCTACTCTGTTCACACAACTTTCCACTACCTCCTGTAAACTTTTCTGCAACCACTGCTGATTAACATCGTGTTGATATTGTCCTACTCCGATAGATTTGGGGTCAATTTTTACCAGCTCTGCAAGCGGGTCCATCAATCTGCGCCCGATAGAAACTGCGCCTCGCACAGTAACATCGTGATTTGGAAATTCCTGTCGGGCAATTTCGGATGCCGAATAGATTGAGGCACCGCTTTCGTTTACCATCACAATCGTAACCGGATGCGAAAATGGAATATAGCGCACAAAACTTTCCGTTTCCCTCCCTGCTGTGCCGTTTCCAATGGCAATGGCTTCTACCTTAAACTTTTCAACTAAATTTCTCAAAATATCGGAGGCTGCTTTGTACTGGGGCTCGGGCGGATGAGGATAAATAACATCGTGGGCTAACAACTGCCCCTGTTCACTTAAAACCACCACTTTACATCCTGTACGGAAGCCCGGGTCAATCGCAAGTGTGGTTTTTTGTCCTAAAGGTGCCGCCATTAACAACTGCCTCAGGTTAGTACCGAAAACGGCAATTGCTTCTTTATCTGCTTTTTCTTTGAAAAGTTTACGCATTTCCGTTTCCATTTGCGGCTGAAGCAAACGTTTGTATGAATCTTCAAGTGCGATGGCAACCTGGTCGCTACACGCGTTATATCCTTTCAACACAGTTTTTTTGATGAGTAGCACCGTTTTGTCCGCATCAGGCTCAATAGTTAAGCGTAGAAAACCCTCCTCTTCGCCCCGGAACATCGCCAAAATTCTGTGAGAGGGCGCTTTACACAGCAATTCTTTAGAATCGAAATAGATGTTGAATTTGCTTCCCGCTTCCTCTTTGCCTTTGGCTACTTTAGAATAGACAACCGCAAACTTGGTAAACGCATCGCGCACTTTTTCACGCACTTTAATATCCTCACACACCCATTCGGCAATAATATCTCTGGCGCCCTGCAACGCTTCCTCCGCGTTGTTTATCCCTTTTTCAACATCAACATACTGTTTTGCAATTTGATAAAGTTGAACTTGTTTTTGTTCGTAAATAATGATAGCAAGCGGTTCCAAACCCTTGTCAATGGCAACGGTGGCGCGGGTTTTACGTTTGGGACGGTAAGGTAGGTACAAATCTTCCAATTCGCTCATAGTTTGCGCATTGTTAATTTGTTGCGTCAGTTCGGGCGTAAGTTTTCCCTGTTCTTCAATAGAATCCAAAATCACGCCGCGGCGTTTATCCAACTCCACCCACTTTTCGTACAAGTCTCTGATTTCAGTAATTTGCACCTCATCCAAACTGCCGGTATTCTCTTTTCTATACCGTGAAATAAACGGAATGGTGGCACCGGATTCTAAAAAATCTAATGTGTTTTTAACGTAACTCTCGGCAATTCCGAGGGTTTTTGCGATTAATTGGGGGTAATTTTTCAATGACAAATGCTTAGGGATTAACGGCGCAAAGAAAATATTTTTTTGAGAAAAAACCACATTGTCCCTGAAATGCACTACTTCTACAATTGCTTACCAATTAACATTTCACTGTTTAAAAAATAACTTTGAAAATATAACGTTAACCTATTTATATCATATTTTTGCAAAAATTTATTAAAAATTGTATGAAAAGTTTGTTTTTATTGCAGATTCCGGTTACAAACCCGGAAATTATTTCAACTCCCGCACCGGAACCCACCATCGAGAAATTAAGAGTTATTGACTTGGCACTTATGCCGGGCAGTTTATGGATTATGATTCCATTGTTTATTCTATTTGCCGTTGCCATCTATATTTTTGTGGAGCGTTGGCTAACCATCAACAAATCTGCTCAGGAAGAGCGTAATTTTATGAATAATATTCGCGATTTTATCCATTCGGGAAAAGTAGAATCCGCAATGGCATTATGCAAAGGGAACTCGTCTCCGTTGGCGCGAATGATTGAAAAAGGGATTACTCGAATTGGAAAACCTTTGAATGATATCAGTGCTGCCATTGAAAATACCGGACAATTAGAGATTCACCGCCTTGAAAAACGGGTTTCCCTGTTGGCAACAATCGCCGGAGTGGCACCTATGATTGGTTTCCTTGGTACTGTAGTTGGGATGGTAGTCGCCTTTCATAATATGGAAGCAAATCCGAATAATTTGAATATCTCTCAACTTTCCGGCGGTATCTATACTGCGCTAACTACCACAGTGGCAGGTCTTATTGTAGGAATTACTGCCTTCGTTTGCTATAATATTCTCGTTTCTAAAATATCTCAGGTAGTGCACATGCTTGAAGCCAAAACTACTGAATTTATTGACTTACTAAATGAACCCGTATAATAATTTAAAATTTAAAATTTAAAATTCAACAATCCCACCTTTAAATCTTAAATCTTTAAATCTTAAATAAATACAGTTATGGCAATAAAACTTCAAAATAAAAGGAGCGCAGAGTTTAGTTCAGTTTCAATGGCTGATTTAGTGTTTTTGTTGCTGATTTTTTTTATGGTAACATCCACTTTGGTATCTCCGAATGTGATTAACTTATTACTTCCCCGAAGCGACGCCGGAAAACAGTTGGCAACCGGATATATTGAGGTTTATATTGATGCTGAAATAAATTACTACGTTAATCCTAAAGGACAAGATATTACACCGGTTCCGTACGAAGAGTTATTATATGTTCTGCAAAATTGCGTTGAAATTGATAAGTCTGACCAGCATATTATTATTTTACGAGCTGATAAATCTGTAGCGTTGGAGTATGTTGTGGCTTTTTATGATGTGTTAAATCTTTTGAATGCGGGATTAGAAGAACCTCAACGATATAAACTTTTGTTGGCCACACAAGCAAAGTCTTAGTTATGAGCACAGAAAGAAAAAATAAGATTACCTCCTCTTTTGTAACCGCTATTGTGTTAGCAATAGTGCTTTTGCTTCTCTATTTTTGCGGTCTTTCTTACCAATTTCCACCTCCGGAATCAAGACAATTAATACTGATTGAGTTTGTTCCCGATGAAAGTGGCGGTGGCGGCGGTGGCGGCGGCGGCGGTCGTGGGGAATATTCTGTACCCCGCTCATCCGTTAAAGATATTAGAGAAAATCCAAATTGGTCAACACAGATATCGGATGGTAACGCACCTATGGTAGCCACCAATCCAAACTCTACTACTCCTGAAAATGAAAAAGTGCTTACCTTTGAACCAAAACCTGAACCGGGTGCAACGTACCGCCCCGGTAAAGGGACAGGCACCGGTTCCGGCTCCGGCTCCGGAGGTGGCTCGGTTGGAGGTTCCGGCGGTGGAACCGGTTCGGGTACCGGAATGGGCGTTGGTCCCGGCTCAGGAGGAGGAACCGGCGGCGGCTCGGGCGGCGGAATCGGTAAAGGAGTGGGACACGGCACAGGAAATAGAAATTATGTTGATATCCCCAATGTGAATATCAACGAACATGGCGTGGTTTATGTGGAAGTTCACGTTAACACAGAAGGAAAAGTAATCAGCGCGGCGGTTATCAATACGCCAAAATATCCTACAACCATTACCAGTGCACAAATTCAGGAAGAATGTAAAAAACGAGCGCTCGCTACTAAATATGTCCCCGGAAAAGAAGAACTGAGAATCATTAAATTCTATTGATTACAAATTCTTCTTCAACCATTCCTCCAATTCATTCGGAAAAATATCCTTCTTTATCACTTTCTTGTTCTTATCTAAAATCATAATCGTGGGAATGTTGCGAATATCGTAAAGCCTATCTTCTGCAATTCGCAAGTCGTAATTCCAGCCGTGTGTCCAACTTGTAAACGCTTTAGTATTGAGGTAATTACGCCATAAAGTTTCATTATCTTCAAAATATACGGTTAATACCTTTAATCTTCCCAATGAAACGGCATAATAAAGCGATTCAATATTTTTCATTTTTTCACGAAACACGCCGCAACTGGGGCAGTCGGGGTTCTGAAAATAAAGCAATAACATATCAGCCTGAATGCCATATAGATGTGTTGTATCCCCGTTGCTGAGCAGAATATTGAAGTCAATAGCCGGCTCGCCGGGCTGATTCTTCGATATGAGTTTCAACTCGTATTCATAAAACAGTTTGCGGGTTTCTTCCAAATCGGGAGTAGTTAGTATATCTTTCAACATTTGAATATATAACGGCACATCACGATAGGGCGAACTGAATTTGCCAAAGTTGTGTTCTAAATAATCAAACAACGCAAAGTAAAAATTTCTGTTTACTTTACTTTCTTTCAATGCTTTTAAAACAATGGGTATAGTAATTTCGGGCTCTAACCGTGCAATGTGTTGCGAAAATTCATTGAATTGTTTGTATAAAACAGGGGTTTGCAACAAACGTTCATCATCCCAGGTATAATTATCAAAAAAATGTTCGGCAATATAAGAGAAATATTTAACCTGACTGCGAAAATACTCCTGTGGAGGCGGAGGAACCTCTATGGAACACTGAATGATAGATGCTAAAAGGAGCCCCTTGTTTTCTGAAATAACTTTTTTCTGATAGGCAACTTTTTCTGCATAATGATTATTGAGAAAAGTATCCACATAAGCCTGAATCAAAGAAACAGGCATACCTTGTTGCTGCATTTGCTGTAACTGAAAATCCAAACCCCTTACTTGCATCTGAAACTCCATCATTTTTTTTGTATATGCGAGATTTGCACTGTTTTCTTTACTTCCCTCCACTTTCACATCATCTTTCAGAAAAGAGATAGTAAACTTTTGGGGTTTAGCATCGGAAATCAAAAACTCAGAAAGAATGGCAGAATCGGCAGCAATAATGTAAATCCCTGCATCTAAAGGCGTTTTATCTTTAATGGTAATATCTTTTTCAAACTTTAACGAGATAAAGTTGTGAAACTTTTTGTCTTTAACGTTATAGGATTTAATAAAAAGTGAATCGGCTTCAATAATTTCGGTTTTAATTCTGATTTGATAGCCGGATTGGGCGAATAAAGCAGAAGAGCAGAAAAGCAGAAAAGCAGAAAAGCAGAAAAGCAGAGGAGAAAGGTTTTTCATTGTTTTAAGATTTAAAATTTAAGATTTAAAGATTTAAAAATTTCATACATTCAGCCCTGATTTTAAAAAGCTCCCTGAGTAGCAAATTTTTTTATTTTTTCGATTTGGGCGGTAAGTTTTTTGTCAATAACATCTATTTCGTGAATGTTATTGAGGGGGTGGCATACAGCGAAGTAGTATTTAATTTTAGGCTCTGTGCCTGAGGGTCTTACAGAAACTTTTGAACCATCTTCCATAAAAAACTGCAATACATCAGAGGTCGGCAAATCAATGAGTTCTGTTTTTCCGGTTAATAAATCTTTCGTTTCGTGTGTTAGATAATCCTTAATGCAGCTAACTTTACTGCCGTTAATCTCTTTCGGCGGGTTGTTTCTGAAGTTAACCATCATTTGTTTAATCTCTTCCAGCCCCTCTTTTCCTTTTTTGGTAACAGACAACAGGTCTTCCTTATGGTATCCGTATTTTTGATAGATTTTCAAGAGTTCTACGTAGAGGTTACTGCCGTTTGCCACGGCTTGGGCAGCCATTTCTGCAAAGAGGCAGCAGGCGGAAACAGCATCTTTGTCGCGTACAAAATCCCCGGCAAGATACCCAAAACTCTCTTCCCCACCGCCGATATACCTTCTTTTCTTCTCAAATTTACGAATAACCTCGGCAATATATTTAAAACCGGTTAGCACATCAAAACAATCCACTCCAAAATCTTTTGCCATTTTGGGAAGCAATTCGGTGGAAACTATAGTTTTGATAATGAAGTTTGATGGATATAATTTGCTTTTTGCTTTTCTTTGTGAGAGCAGATAGTAGGTTAACAAAATCAGCGTTTGATTTCCGTTAAGGAGGATATATTCGCCTGAGAGGTCTTTCACGGCGGCGGCAATTCTGTCGGCATCGGGGTCGGTAGCTAAAATAATATCGGCATCAATCTCTTTGGCTTTCTTAATAGCGAGTTCCATAGCCGTTCTTTCTTCGGGATTTGGAGAAACCACGGTGGAAAAATCGCCGTCGGGAACACGCTGTTCTTCTACAATATTCACATTATCAAATCCCCACATCTTAAACGCTTTCGGAACCATCGTTATTCCTGTACCGTGCAGCGGGGTATAAACAATTTTGAGACTTTTCGCCGCAACTGAGGTTGTTTTGTTTGCAAATGATAAAGAGTGAACTTTTGCAAGATATTCTTCATCAACAAGTTCGCCTACCAACTTTACCATTTTCTTATTTCGTTTCCATTTCACTTCATCCACAGAGGTAATTTTTGTAACCTCCTCAATTACATTAATGTCGTGGGGAGGCACCAATTGCGCGCCGTCGTTCCAATAGGCTTTGTAGCCGTTGTATTCTTTGGGATTGTGCGAGGCGGTAACCATTACGCCCGCATCGCATTTCAAATCACGCACGGCAAAAGAGAGTTCCGGCGTAGGACGCAGCTCTTCAAACAGATAGCAGAAAATACCGTTTGCTGAAAAGACATCCGCGGTAATATCAGCAAAATACTTGCTATTGTTTCTTGAATCGTAAGAGATAGCCACTCTAAGCAACCTTTTTGAGAGCGTTTTCTTTATGTAATTGGCAAACCCCTGTGTAGCAAAACCCACAGTGTATTTATTCATCCTGTTGGTACCCACGCCCATAATGCCGCGCAGTCCGCCTGTGCCAAATTCCAGGTCTTTGTAAAAAGCATCGGTAAGTTCTTTCTCGTTGTTTTGCAAAAGTTGCGCTACTTCCTCTTTCGTGGCTTTATCGTAATTACCTTTAAGCCAGAGATTTACTTTTTCTTGAATGATGTTTTCCATAGGGTAGAAATTAAAGTGTAAAAATATTAAAGTATGAATTTAAATTACTTCTTAAATACGTTGACTTTCATGCGCTTACGCTTGGGCTAAAAAATCATTATGCTTCAATAAGTTTTTTTGCCACATCTCTTGCAATCTCAACAGTTTCAGTAATACTATTTCCCTGTACTACAAGACCTTGTAAATTGTCAGATGTTGCTAAATATACACCCTCGGGCAATCTCTCTATTTGAAGATTTATCAATTTTTCCATACTGCTTTTTTGTTTGCAAATAAACATAAAAATCTCGGAACTCCGTACAGACGGATAAAAAAATATGCTCTTGCTTTACCCCACTTTCCATTTTTCATTATTTTTGCCGATATAAAAAAACAACAGATATATGTCTGTAAAATCTATAATATTCGTTTTCGTTCTTGCATTATCTTCTTTTGCACTGCAAGCGCAGCCCAACTACTACAAATTAGGCTTCACGCGAAATCAAGATATTGAAGTTAAAAAAAACAACACCACTCTTTTGTATCCTTGGGCGGGGGGAATGAATTCTGTGTTTTTTTCGCAAATAGATTTGAATTTAGATGGTATTTCTGATTTCATTGCCTTTGAAAAACACGGAAATAGAATATTACCATTTGTGAATACAAGCACAAACAGCAATCCCAAATTTGTTTACGCCCCTGAATATAAGCGTTGTTTTCCCGATTTGCACAACTGGGTCATTTTAAAAGATTATAACAATGACGGAAAAGCTGACATTTTTACCTACGGATTGGGGAGTATTCGCGTTTTTGAAAATGTTTCTCATCAAAAACTCGCTTTTAAGTTAGTGGCAGACCCTGTAAATACTAATTACTACGGATATGAGATGAATATTTTTGCAGCTCCCGATGATTATTTGGGCATTGCTGATATTACCGGAAACGGAAAATTGGATATTCTAAATTTTTATGTATTAGGGAAATATGTTCATTTTCAAAAAAATATTTCGAAAGATGGACATTATTTTAACTACGAAATTGCCGATGAATGTTGGGGAAAATTTTCAGAAGCCGCAGATAATAACGAAATTACGCTTTTTACTAATTGTGAACAAAAGTATAGAAGTGAAAACCCAAAACATACCGGTTCCTCCATTTTTTTGTTGGATTTCAATGGGGATGGATTGATAGATGTAGTGATTGGGGATACCGATTATCCGAAATTGAAATTATTAATTAACGGCGGAACAAAAGAGGAAGCATTAATGGTTTCGCAAACTGAAGACTTTCCAAATGCGCAAAACCCTGTACATATTTACTCTATGCCTGCTGTTTCAACAATGAATTTTTGGAATGCTGAGAAACCCGACCTCCTTGTTTCTCCCTCCGACCCATCACTTATTAAATCGGAAGATATAAACTCGGTGTGGCGTTATCATTATGATAATCAACTCGATGACTATGTGTTAGAAACAAAATCTTTTTTGCAGGAGGATATGATTGATGTGGGAAGCGGGGCAGTTCCAATACTGTTCGACTGGGATGGGGACGGACTTTCAGACCTGTTTGTTGCCAATTACGGCAGTTTCGACAGTGCAACCTACAAACTTGGCGCATTACAGTCATACTATTCATCCTCAATTGCTTACTACAAAAATGTGGGCACCAAAAAAACTCCGAAATTTGAGTGGGTAACTTCCGATTTCGGTAATTTGAAGAGTTATGGCTATTTGGCATTGTATCCCGCTTTTGCCGATTTGAACGGCGATGGAAAAATTGACCTGTTGTGCGGAAACAGTGATGGTTCGTTGTTGTTTTTTGAAAATGTATCTTCTGCGGGCGAACTTCCTCAGTTTAAACCTCCTGTAAAAAATTATCAAAATATTAAAACGGATGCCTATAGTACTCCGCAACTATTTGATATTAACAAAGATGGAAATGTTGATTTGATTATGGGCAACCGAAAAGGAACTATATCTTACTACCAAAATTTGGGAACAAATAACAATCCTGTTTTTCAACTCATTACTTCAAATTTTGGAAATGTTGATGTTCACGACCCCTTAGTTTCCTATTTTGGCTATTCCACTCCACATTTTTTTACATATAAAGATGAAACACTATTGTTGTGCGGAAACGAGCAGGGAATACTTTTTCTATTTTCTAATATAGACGACAATCTTGAGGGGACATTTACATTTTTAGAAATTATTACGGAAACTGTTGAAAATAAGGCATATAAAATTAATGAAGGAATAAAGGCGGCTGCGGTCGTTGCCGATTTAAACGACGACAATTATCCCGATTTGTTAGTAGGCAACTGGGCAGGGGGAATCGCCTTTTTCACAGGATGCGCCCCTGCAGAGGTAAAAATAGTTGGGGGCGAAAATGTTCAACCCATACAAATTTATCCGAACCCCACCACAGGACAATTGACAATTGACAATGGACAATTGACAATTGAAAGCGTTGATATTTATGACATTTATGGTAGAAAGCAGCAGAGCAGAAGAGCAGAAAAGCAGGAAGATAATTCCCCTCCAATAAATTGGAGGGGTGGACGCGAAGCGGACGGGGTGGTTATCAACATTTCATCCCTGCCAAACGGAATCTATTTTGTAAAAATACAAACCGAAAACGGCGAAGTTGTGAAGAAAATAGTAAAAATTAATTTTTAATTTTTAATTTTTAATTAGCCTATTCTTCTCCCAGCAAAATATCCGCAATGTGAATTGTTTCCAGCGTAATATCAAGCGTATTTAATATGGCATCAATATGTTGGAGGCAGTGCATATCTGTAGAAGTAATATATTGTGCGCCAAGTTGATAGGCACGTTCTATGATTTGATTGCACAAAATATCGGAAACTTCGGGGTTGGAAATAGCAAAGTGGCTATTGGCACCACAACAGGTATTGAGTTGTTTGTCAATAAGTAAGTCTAAACCTTTGGTGTTGCTTAACAACAGCTCCGGCTCATCATCCAATTTATACAGATTTCTTGCCGAACAGGATTTAAAATAGAAAACTCTGTGATTAAAAGTGTTGTCTAATTTTTCAATAGCCTTAATATTAACAATATAGTAACAGAGTTCAAATATATTTTGCGTAAAAGCGCGAAGCATATTCACTTCAGCGGAATTTTCCAAAAGCTCTTTGTAGTAGTTTTTTATATAACCGACACAAGATGTCGTAGGCACAACCGTATGATACTTCAAATCATATTCCAAAATTAATTTATTCGCCAGCTCTTTGGCAAGTTCCAGTTCGCCTGTTTGATAAAACCTTCTACCGCAGCAAGTTTGCTCAGGATTATAAATAACTTCATCTCCCAATCGTTCCAATAAAGCAATCATACTTTTTGGAACAGACGGACTAAACATATCCATACAACAAGGGATAAAAACGTTGATTTTTGCCATAACTAACTAAATATTAATTGTTAATTATTAATTATTAATTTTGAGAGGTAAGAGTTTTCGCAAATAATTCACCGAATTTGACAATATTTTCTTCCTCTGTTTTAGATGGAATAAACTTCACGAACATCGAGTCACAGTAGCGGTTTAGTTTCAAATTATCAATATTTGACAGGAGGTTTTGTTTTGCTTCGCCGCTCCAGCCGTATGCGCCGAAAGCAGCGGCGAGTTTTCCTTTGTCGCGTAGCGGGGTCATCAAAGCAAAAACGTTGTAGAGTTGGGGGAGCATATTTTGGTTAATAGTGGGGCTTCCCAGCAAGTACGCATCTGCTTTGGCAATTTTTTCGCCCAATGTGCCCAAATCCATTTTTTCAATATCACAAAAATCAACCGTAACATCCGTCACTTTTTCTGCGCCCTCTTTCAATTTTTCCGCAATAGTTTTGGTAAATCCGTAAGCCGAAACAAAAGCAATCAGGATTCTGTGTTTTTCGGGATAGTTTTGTAGATATTCTTCGCACAAACATTTCGTTTTTTCCACAATTTGCATTGGATTTGAGGTTAATAACGGTCCGTGACCGTTGCAAATCGCATCAATTTGCAGCTTGGAAATTTTGTCAATTGCTTTTAAGAAAAACTTGCTGAAAGGTTTTAAAATCACATCGAAATAGTATTGAAAAGCGTCGTCGTAGTTGCCAACTTTATCGTTGTACATCTCTTCGTGGCAGAAGTGTGCGCCGAAAGAATCGCAACTGAACAACACCTTATCTTCGTGTAAATAAGAGTAAATAGAGTCGGGCCAGTGCAAATTGGGTGCACTGATGGCGGTTACGCTCTTATTTCCCAAATTGGTAATATATCCGTCGTGGGCAATAATATGCTGAAACGGCATATTCAACTGTTCTTTCAAATTCATAATAGCGGAGTTAGAAGCCACCACCGTTGCGTTGGGCGCAATTGCCAACAATTTTTTCAGTCCGCCGCTGTGGTCGGGTTCTGT
>Ga0209737_10001698_pt1 | contig 15652 bp, 7 predicted proteins | sample TergutCu122P3_FD_187284 | JGI IMG/M metagenome (GOLD analysis project Ga0209737, IMG submission 187284) | Cubitermes ugandensis P3 segment gut microbial communities from Kakamega Forest, Kenya - Cu122 P3 (SPAdes) (version 2) | ecosystem: Host-associated > Arthropoda: Insects > Digestive system >...
CACAAATTCGCTGGATGTCAATAAATTGCTTTGGACGCTGTTGGACGATGTTTTTCGATTTCCCCTATGAAAAAAGCCGCCCGATGGATGTTATCGGACGGCTTTGGATGATTCTTTGGTGGCGAGTGGCGGAGAGAGTGGGATTCGAACCCACGGTAGGCTTACACCTACGCCTGATTTCGAGTCAGGTACCTTCAACCGCTCGGCCATCTCTCCGCGAAGGGGAGAATTATAGCGGAAACTAGAGGCTTGGGGCTGTAGTAATGACAAACGCCAGCCAAAGGTGAGTGGTTTATCCACGCCGTTTTCGGAGTGGCGGATGACAGCGCGTTGATTTTCGTGGGCGAAAATCCCCCAAAAAAACAACGCGCTATCGTATAATTAATCAGACTTAATCACTTAAAATCTTCCTGATTCATTTGACGGAGAAGACCATGCAGAAAGCTGAAACCCGCGTATTGACGGCGCACGTTCCGGTTCCTCTCGCCGAAAAAATTGACCAACTCGCGGATCGCCTCGATCGTTCGCGCGGTTGGATCATGAAGCAGGCGCTTTCGGCCTGGATTGCGGAAGAGGAGGAGCGTGATCGCCTGACGCAAGAGGCGCTGGCGGATGTGGATATGGGTAACGTCTTTGACCATCAGGCGGTGCAGGCCTGGGCAAACAGTCTGGGCAGCAAAAAGCCGCTGCCGGCGCCTCGCCAGTGAAACTGAAATGGACGAACAAGGCGCTCTCCGATGTGGCGCGCTTGTATGAATTCCTCGCACCGATGAACAGTGCGGCGGCGGCGCAGGCAGTGCAGACGCTGACCAAAGCGCCGACTATCTTGCTCACCAAACCGCGAATCGGTGAGCAATTGTTTCAGTTTGAGCCGCGAGAAGTGCGCCGAATTCTGGCGGCGCAGTATGAGATTCGCTACGAAATCCAGGATGATACGATTTACGTGCTGCGGTTGTGGCACACCAGGGAAGACAGGTAATCGTTTCGTATGAATCTTAATCACTTAAAGAGTTGCCATGAACAAAAGACCCGATAACCGCGCCGACGGCGCGCTGCGACCGTTGACGCTGGAACTGGATTGGTTGCGCCATGCCGAAGGCTCGGTGCTGATCTCGCAGGGAGACACGCGCATTGTCTGCGCCGTCAGTGTTGAGGACGGCGTGCCGTCGTTTCTCAAAGGGAAGGGACAAGGTTGGCTGACGGCGGAATACGGCATGTTGCCGCGTTCGACGCACAGCCGGATGCGCCGCGAAGCCGCCGACGGAAAAGTGTCCGGTCGCACGCAGGAAATTCAGCGCCTGATCGGTCGCAGCTTGCGCGCGGTCACCGACTTGACCAAGCTCGGCGAACGCACGTTGCGCATGGATTGCGATGTGTTGCAGGCCGACGGCGGCACCCGTTGCGCGTCGATCACCGGCGCCTGGGTGGCGCTGGCGCGGGCGATACAAAAGTTGCAGCGCGAAGGCGTGTTGACCGAATCGCCGTTGCGCGACCATGTCGCGGCGGTTTCGGTCGGCATCGTCGATGGCGCGCCGCGCCTCGATCTCGATTACGCCGAAGACAGCGGTTGCGACACCGACATGAATGTGGTGATGACCGGATGCGGGCACTTCGTCGAAATTCAGGGAACGGCAGAGGGAACGCCGTTTTCCGAAGCGGAGATGCAACAACTGCTGGCGCTGGCGCGGCGCGGCATCGGCCAACTGATCGCGGGGCAAAAAGCGGCGTTGGATACCGCACTGAAAACATGAACACAACGTTTCAAAAACTGGTTCTGGCGTCGAACAACGAAGGCAAATGCCGCGAGTTTGCGCAACTGCTGGCGCCGCTGGAAATCAACATCGTCAGTCAGGCATCGCTCGGCGTGAGCGAGGCCGACGAACCTTACGCGACCTTCGTTGAAAACGCACTTGCCAAAGCGCGGCACGCCAGCCGCTGCACGGGATTGCCTGCGTTGGCCGATGATTCCGGCTTGTGTGCCGATGCGTTGAACGGCGCGCCCGGCGTGTTGTCGGCGCGTTATGCCGGTGAACCCAAATCGGACGCGCGCAACAACGCGCATTTGATCGAACAGTTGCAGGGAACGACGAATCGTCGCGCCTGCTATGTGTGCGTGCTGGTGTTGACCCGCAGCGCCGACGATCCAGCGCCGCTGATCGCTTTCGGCAAATGGTTCGGCGAGATCATCGACACGCCGCGCGGTGCGAACGGTTTTGGTTACGATCCTTATTTTTTATTGCCCGACGGTCGCACGGCTGCCGAAATGGCGCCGGAAGAAAAAAACGCGGTGTCGCATCGCGGACGTGCGGTGAGGGAATTGATGGAGCAGTTTCGGGAATGTGGTTAGCGCGGTTTCGGATAAATGCACTCGTGTTCGCATCGCGCCGTTCTTAGCCCCCTTTTCAAAGGGGGTGTCCGTCAAAGACGGACGGGGGTTTGTTAATCCAAAACAACGATAGCTCAGCAACCATTTATCTACACAATGTCTTCCCTCATAAGTGGGTTACCCCTCTCCCCCAACCCCTCTCCCACAAGGGGAGAGGGGAGTTATCCGGCCACGCCCACCTTGCCGCTCTCGCTCTACGTTCACTTGCCCTGGTGTGTGCGCAAGTGCCCTTATTGCGATTTCAATTCGCACGCGCTGAATGACGCGCCGCTGCCGGAGCGCGACTACATCGACGCGCTGTTGAACGATCTGGCGCAGTCGGCGTCAACCGTGACGACGCGCCCGTTGCGTTCCATCTTCATCGGCGGCGGGACGCCGAATCTGTTTTCCGCTGCGGCCATCGGGTGTTTGCTCGACGGTGTTGCCCGCCATTTCCCCTTGCCCTCCGACATCGAAATCACGATGGAAGCGAATCCGGGCGCGGGTGATGAGATCGCGCAACGTTTTGTCGAATATCGCAACGTCGGCATCAATCGCTTGTCGCTCGGCGCGCAAAGCCTCGACGACGGTTTGCTGAAAACGCTGGGGCGCATTCATACCGCCGAAGAAGCGCGGCAGGCGATAGTCGCGGCGCTGAACGTTTTTCCGCGCGTCAATCTCGACTTCATGTTTGCGTTGCCCGGGCAGACGATGGACATGCTGGACAGCGTGCTACGTGAGGTCTGCGCTTTTGGTGCATCGCATCTGTCGTTTTACCAACTGACGCTGGAGCCGCATACGCCTTTTCACCATGCGCCGCCGGAACATTTGCCGGACGTTGATACGGCGGCTGCGATGCAGGAACACGTTGAGGAACTTCTTGCGAACGCGGGCTATGGGCGCTACGAAGTGTCGGCTTACGCGAAACCCGGCGCGAAGTGCGAACACAATCTGAATTACTGGCAATTCGGCGATTATCTCGGCATCGGCGCCGGCGCTCACGGCAAAGTCTCTTTTTTTGACGACGATGGAAAAGTCATTCGTGTCGAGCGAACGATCAAGCAAGCGCACCCGCGACGTTATATGGAAACTGCGCTGGACACCGCGCCGAAAACATTGACGGTAGAATCGCGCATGGTTGCGCCGCATGAATTCGCTTTTGAATTCATGTTGAACGCGCTTCGCCTGAAAGACGGCGTGCCGCGCACGTTGTTTCCCGAACGTACCGGCGTACCGCTCGCCGACATCGCGCCGATGGTGCAAGATGCGATTACGCGCGGGTTGCTGGAACCGGACGACGCGGTGTTCCGTACGACGCCGCTGGGCTGGCGTTTTTTGAACGATGCGATGCAGTGTTTTTTGGCGGAAGGCGAGTGATATGAAGTGTGACGGTTAACGTTTTAACGCGAAGATGATTTGACCGCAAAATCATTTGAAAGGGACGTACGAAAATGGAAAAGAAGGACAGAGAAGCAATGGAAAACGCAGACGCACAAGCCGATCTTGTTGAGTTGAGAGAAAAGGCAGAGCAGGGAGACGCGGACGCGCAGGCCTACGTTGGGTGTGCGTATGCCTTTGGAGAAGGCGTTGTGCAGGATTATGTAGAAGCCGCGAAGTGGTACAGGCTTGCGGCAGAACAAGGAGACGCAGTGGCACAACACAATCTTGGATGTGCGTATTTCGAGGGCGAAGGTGTCGAACAAGATTTTGTGGAAGCGATAAAGTGGTGGAGAAAGGCTGCGGAACAGGGAGACCCAGACGCGCAATACAACCTTGGCGTGTCGTATGCCAAAGGCGAAGGCGTTACGCAGAACTACTCCGAAGCCATGAGGTGGTACAGGCTTGCGGCGGGGCAGGGACACGCAATGGCGCAAAACAACCTCGGGGGTATCTATGCCGATGGCGAAGGCGTCGCACAAGATTTTGTGGAAGCCGCAAGGTGGTGTAGAAAGGCTGCGGAGCAGGGGGACGCAACGTCGCAATCCAACCTTGGCCTTATGTATTACAGAGGCGAGGGCGTTGCGCAAGATTTTGTGGAATCAGTGAGGTGGTATCGGCTGGCAGCGGAGCAGGGAGATGCGAGCGCACAACGTCGTCTTGGGTGGGCGTACGCCAAAGGTGAAGGTGTTGCGCAGGATTATGTGGAAGCAGTGCGGTGGTACAGACTTGCGGCGAAACAGGGAGACGCAGACGCGCAACATAACCTTGGGTGTGCGTATGCCGACGGTGAAGGCGTTACGCAGGATTATGAGGAAGCCGTGGCGTGGTTCAGAAAGGCGGCAGAACAGGGAAACGTGAACGCACAATACAACCTTGGATGGGTGTATAGCACTGGCCGAGGCGTTACGCAGGACGACGTGGAAGCGGCAAAGTGGTACCGATTGGCGGCAGAGCAAGGAGACGCGGAGGCACAAAACAATCTTGGGGTAGCGTATGACAACGGTCACGGCGTCGTACAGGATCATGTGGAAGCCGTGAAATGGTATAGATTGGCGGCAGAACAGGGGGACGCAAAGGCACAAAACAGTCTTGGCGTGGCGTATGCTGACGGTGAAGGTGTCGCACAGAACGATGAGGAAGCCGTGGCGTGGTTCAGAAAAGCCGCAGAACAAGGAGACGCAAATGCACAAGCTAACCTTGGAGAGATGTATGAAAAAGGCCGGGGCGTTGCACAGAATGATGCGGAGGCCGTGAAATGGTACAAATTAGCAGCAGAGCAGGGAAATGAAGAAGCGCTGGAGGTTCTTCGGAAGATGGAAAAATAGAAAGAGCCCCTCCGTTCCCAAACCAAGTCGGTCAATGAACGTCTCGCGTACAGGATTCGCATGAACACCACACTTCCCGAACCCGATGCTGTTGCGCGCGCGCACTCGGAAAAAGTCGCGGCGCATGTGCGCGGCTTGCTGGAGGCCAACGGCGGTTGGTTGTCGCTGCATGATTACATGCAGGCGGTGCTGTATGCGCCGGGTTTGGGCTATTACATGGCGGGGACGCAGAAATTCGGCGACGGCGGCGATTTCGTCACATCCTCCGAACTGACGCCGTTGTACGCGCAGACCTGGGCGACGCCGATTCGTGCGGCGTTGGTTCAAGCGCAAGCTCCCCTCTCCCCTTGCGGGGGAGGGCGCCCCGACAAACCCCCGTCCGCCTTCGGCGGCCACCCCCTTTCAAAAGGGGGCGAGGCGGGAGAGCAGAAAAGCGGAAGCCCTCCCCTTCCATCCCTCTCCCCCTCCCCCTCTCCCCCTGCCCCTCTCCCGCGAGGGGAGAGGGGGGCTTCGCTGCTCGAACTGGGCGGCGGCAGCGGTATTTTCGCGGCGCAACTATTACGGCAGTTGCAGACGATGGATTGCCTGCCGGATCGTTACGCGATTCTCGAACTCAGTCCGTCGCTGCGCGAGCGTCAACGGCAAACATTGCGCGATGCGGTTCCCGATTTGTTGTCTCGTGTCGAATGGTGGGAGCGCCTGCCGGATAGGTTTCAAGGCGTCGTGTTCATGAATGAAGTGCTGGATGCGATACCGCCGCGTGTGGTGGCGCGCGTCGGCGAAACCTGGTACGAACACGGCGTGACGTTTGACGGCCATCGCTTCATCGCTTCGCCGCAACCGTTGACCGATCCCGCGCTACAGGCATTGGCGTCGTCGCGGTTTCTGGCGCAGGGCGATGTTGTTGCCGAACTCAACGTGGCGGGCGAAGCGTTGCTCGAAACATTGGGAACGTGTTTGACGGCGGGCAGCACGCTTTTCGTCAACGATTACGGATTCGAGCGTCACGGAACGCTGCCCGCACAGTACGCCCAGGGCACGTTGCGGGCGTATTACCGGCATCACGTTCTCGACGATCCGCTGCTCTGGCCGGGGCTGCTCGACATCACGTATCACGTTGACTTCGTGGCGATGGCCGAAGCGGCGCAACGCGGCGGATTGGCGCTGACGTCTTTTCAAACGCAGCAGGCATTTTTGCAGAAACACGGCATCCTCGACGGCTTGACGCGCATCGGCACGCCCGAAGAAGCGGCGTATTTGTCGGCAGCGCAGGCGGTGCGCACCTTGATCGACCCCGCAGCGATGGGCGGGATTTTCAAGGTGGCGGAATTCAGGCGCTTATAATCATTTCACGCGGAGAAAAACCTTTTTTAACCACGAAAAGCACGAAAGCCACGAAAAAATAGTTGTAATTCTCCGCGCACTCCGCGTCTCCGCGTGGGGCGACGTTTTTCTGATCCCTAATCCCTGGCCTCTGATTCCTGACAGCAGCAGCAGTGGCTTTTCAGGGAAACGCAGGGTGTGCTACAATCCGAAACCCGTGGCCAAGTAGCTCAGTTGGTAGAGCAGAGGACTGAAAATCCTTGTGTCGGTGGTTCAATTCCGCCCTTGGCCACCATTCGCTTTTTGACGGCTGCCTGACAAGAACAAAAAATCTTGCCGTTTGAATAAAAGAGTCTTTAAGAGACGCCGCGCGTCGCCTGTTGGCATGAGCGGCGATCAGTGCTTTCCTGTTTTGTTCGCGCAGGGGGTTCAGGCTCGCCGAGGTGGGTTTTGCGCCGCCGAAGTGAACGACAAGGCTCTTTTTCACCGCATTTTTAGTCAAATGCGCTCAAATGTTTCCGAATTGTTAAATTTGTTGTCTTTTTTTACAGACAAACATGAACCCAAAAGCATAAAGCCTTGACGCGGAATACCCCTGTTGGGGATAATGGCATCACAAAACCCATGCAATGGGTCTAATTATAGAGAAGTACAAGGGGTTATAAAGCGGTTCTCTTCGGGTTGATCTTGCTGATGGCAAGGGGGACGTGCTTTTAAGAAGGGTGAATAGAAGCGCGTAATTGAAAGACGCGCATTCGTGCCCGGAAATTCAAGTCACTGTCCCCGACCCAGTTTTGAGTCGGCAGCACAGGCTGTGCGGAAAAAGCAGAAGAAAACCAGGATGTAGCGGCGGCAAATCGTCCTCGGGGCGTGTTTGCATGTTGCTGTATCCACATTAAAAAATCAGAGGGTTATCTCTCGCAGGGGGCAAAAATGCAAGCGTATTCACTCGCTCGGTCTTTTATTTTTTTCGTAAATGCGTGCGGCATATTTCGCGGGCTGACACGAGGGATTTCCTTCGTTCCGGCAATGCTAAGGCCGGCGGCTTTCTGGAGAATTTCGCTGGCGCTTGTCTGGGCGCTGTCGCTGGGATGGGCGGCGCCCTCCGCCGCCAATGTGGACACCAGCCTGTGGACATGTACGGGCGTGTGCGGAAGCATGGGCGCCGACGGCGTGGTGAAGCTTTCGCCTGCGCAGGGATCAACCAATTACGGGTACGTCACCACAAACCAGGCCAAGCCGACGTATCCGCCCGCATTGTCGAAGAATGGGTGGGCCGGCGCTTATGCTGACCCCAATCTCATTCCGGCCAGCATCGTGTCGTCATTGGTGGCGGCAGGGGAGACAACCGACCTTCCCACCAACGGCTCGAAAATGGTTTCCCAGCGCTTTTCTGCCCAGGCGCAGGAAACGCTGTCCTTTTATTACAATTATGTCACGTCCGATGGGAATGCCGCTCCCGACTTTGCGTGGGCACGGCTGCTGGACGCTTCGGGCAACGAAGTGGCCATGTTGTTTGCCGCGCGCACCACGAGTAACGGCGCCACCATCCCCGGCTTTAACATGCCGTCTTCTTCGGCGATGCTGTCGCCGGGAACGGCGACCATCAAACCCGTTGCAACAGGCACGGCGAAATGGACGCAGTTGGGTTCTAGTTCGACGCAGTGTTTCGGCTCCAAAGCCTGCGGTTACACCGATTGGGTTCATGTCAGTTATCAGATTCCGGAAGCGGGCAGCTACCAGATAGAAATGGGGATCGCGAACTTCAGGGACATCAACGCTCAGTCCGCTTTGGCGTTTGACGGTGTGAAGCTCAATCCGCCCAGCGAGCCGGTCTGTTATGCAACGCCCAGCGTGGGTGACGCGGCCACATCGGTCACCATTACCTGTGCGGTCAGTGAGGGCACCCTCAACACCATTCCTGGCGCAACCTGCTTCACCTCAGGCACTGCCGCGAACTGCACCGGCACCATCGGCGCCATGGGCAACAACCCGACCATCACGTCCGCCACGGTGGGCGGCTTCAGCCAGAGCACCGTATCGCTGACCCTGATCGCGCCGCCCGGCACGGCGTTGTTTGAGGGGCGCGTGCTCAACGATCCAAGCGGATCGGGCGCGGGTGTCGGCGTTTCCGGCGTCACGGTCGAACTCTACAAAGACCTGGGTGGGACGGCTGTTTTTCAAAAAACGACGACGACCGACGCTTCCGGCGGCTACAGCCTCGCGGGCGATTCGAGCAACGCGACCTACTACATCCGCGTCAAGCAGCCGCGCATCAACGGGATCAACGCGGCGCAAACCTGGGCGAGCGCGGGCGGCGCGCAAAACATCACGTCGGCGCTCTGCGTGGACAACGCGGGCGTTACTCAGGAAATGAACACATCGGGCGTTTGCCGCGGTGTGCGTTTTGCCGGCAGTGATCCGGCGACCCACGATCTTTCCAGGGCGCAGATCGTCACCAAGGCGGTGGTCACCACCGAACAGATTACCGTTGCCGATTTCGGTCTCAGCGTGGAAGCCAATTACGGCGATGCGGCAAGCACGGTCGGCATCGGCACCCCCCCCGCGAGTACCGGCTACCGGGTGCTGCGCGCGCAAGGCGGCCCGTTTCATGTGACCGCGAACAAGCATTTGTGGCTTGGCGCCACCGTAGCTTCCCAAAATGACGGCGTCGCGGACCCGAAAAGCGACGGCCAACCGTCGGACGACGGCATCTTTCTCAAAATACGCAATGAGTGGGTGCCGCTTACAGGTCTCGCGTTGGTGAACTCCAGAACCTATCAAGCGAAAGCCGTCGTGAGCGGGCTGCTTGCCAAGCAAGGCTACCTGAACATTTCCGACAACACCGGCACCGGCTTTGTGGTGGTGGATCAAATCGCCAACGCCGACAAGCAGGATACCGCTGGAACCGGCGAAATTCTTTTTGATTTCAAAACGCGCGACACCACCGGATCGGCCGCCCCCATCATCACGCGCTTCCGTTTCAGCACAACGCCCGGCTTGAAGGCGCAGGGCGCCGCCAACACGACGGGCGCAGGCCAATTGAACGTAGGCGACACCAGCGACAAGCCCTGGGTGGTGGATGGCGAAGTGGAAGACTACCAAACGATTCAGTCGTCGGCGATGCTCAATATCGCCGTGGTGTCGAACACGCCGGGCACCTTCACCTTCGAGCTGAAAAACGCCCTCCCCGTGGCGCCCTCCTCTGACAAGACCACGTTGACCGTGACCACGCCGGGCGTTCGGGTGGACGAAACCGCTTACGACGTTCACTCGGTCTGGGGTACGCAGATCATCATCACGCCGACGCCGCCGGCGGGTACGGATAAGGCGAATTGGGTCTGGACAATCTCGTGTACGGACACCTTTACCGGCGCCCCGACATCGGGCATCACCATAAATGCCTCCACGGGCGTCGTCACCGTTCCGGCTACGGTGAATGCGAAAGGCGCGGCCAACATTTGTCTGTTCGGCGCTTCCTACACGGCTCCCGTAGCGGAGAGCTCCACGTTGCAGGTGGATCTGGCTGGGCCGATCGCTATCGGAAATACCTATACGGCGACGGTGACGGCGAAAAATCTGAACGGCGAAATCAAGCCGAACACGCCGATCACGCTGTCCGCGACGGGCGGCTCACTGGCGGGAACGACGACCGGAACCTTTGTGCCGGGTACGGGCGTTTGCACGACCGGTGCGGCAGGCACGTGCGTGGTCACCTGGACAAGCATGACTGTCGGCGCCTTCGATCTCAGCGCCAAACTGGCAGGGACGGATATCGGCGGAAGCCCGACGAGTCGGACCTTCACTGCCGGCGCGCCGGACAGAGATAACTCGTCGATGGTCGTGAACCCGTCAACGCTGCTGGCAGATGGCGCAAGCACCTCGACAGTCACCGTGACATTGAAAGACGCTTACGGCAACACGGTGACCACGCCGACGACCGTGAATTTTTCGCCGCTGTCGGGCGCGTTCGGCGACGGCAGTCTCTCGGCGGCCACTTGTGAAACGAATGCGGTCACAGGCGCATGCTCGGTCACTTACACCAGCCCGTACGCCGTACCTGCGGCAGGAAAGGCCACCATTGTCGCCAATGTGCCGGGAACGCCCGGGATCAGAACCGCCGACATTATTTTGACGGCAGGATCATCGCGCGTCATCACGGTGAGCAAGAGCGTGGACGGCGCAGGCTATGTGTCCGGCGAGAAGTTCACGATTCGCGTGCAATGCGGAAACAAAACCACGGTTCTGAATCTTGCTGATGGCGAGGTCGGCTATGCGGCGGCCAATCTGAATGAGGTTTGCCGCGTGAGCGAAGACGATCCGAAGGCGGACGTGATCGGCGCAGGGAACAGCAATATGGCAGTGATTCAGCCGTCGCGCTTCCTCGTGACCGCGGATACGGCGGTGGCGGTAAGCAATCGGATCACTTCCGGAACGATCAACAAGGGACTTCTCACTGTTGCCAAGCGCGTGACCGGCCACACCGATGCTCACCCTCCGGCGACAGTGTTTGCGGTGAATGTTGCTTGCGCAGGCGCGCCGTTGACGACGTTGAATTTGATGGACGGCCAGGAAGGCACCGTTGAAACAGCTATCGGCGCGACCTGCACCATTTCCGAGCCGACGCTGCCGTCAGCTTCTGCGAACCACTATTACGCGCCGAACATCGTGCCGAGTATCGTTACCGTCACAGGCGCGACCACGATCACGGTTGAGAACGTCGTCGTTTGCGAAACGGTGTCCCCGAGCATCACGACGGTGACCGTCACGAACGTCGTCACCGGAGAAAAAAATCTGTCCGGCTACGAAGCGACGAACAAAACCTTCACGGTGACGTTGAACTGTGGAATAGAAGAAGAGACAGCGCATCACCCCTATCATTACACCTGGACGGTGGCGATGCGGGAGGGCGACATAGCGAGTTTCAGCGTACCGGTAAACGCGAGTTGTTCGTTGCTGCAGGACCCTGCGCCGTCGAGCTTTCCTGCACTGAACCTCAGCTACAAATGGTACGCACACACCAGCGCGCCGACCAGTCCGTTCATCGCTGCCGGAAACACGGCTGCTGTGATGACGCACAACATCCAAACCTCGGATGCCGAGACCATCACCATTACCAAGTCAGTGACCGGTGACAAGGCTGGCTACGTCAATGGCGGAAAATTCAACATCACTGTCGCTTGCGGCACGGAGGTTGATGTGTTGCAACTGGCCGATGGCGAAAGTCAGACGGTGATCGCGCACGACGGCGACGCTTGTACGATCACCGAATCCGTGCCGAACGGCGTCATCGCCAACGGCTATCGCAACGAAGCCACGATCAGTCCGTCGAATTTCCGCGTCAATGCTGACGCAACCGTGGCGGTCACCAACCGGATCGTTTCCGGGACGAAGCCGCTGGGCGTGCTTACGGTCACCAAAACGGTGAATGCTCCGATAGGCGGTCACGATCCGTTGGCCGTGTTTGCGATCGACGTTGAATGCGTCGGCGTCGGCAGCCCAAGACATTCGACGCTGAATCTGCGGGCGGGTCAGAGCGGTACCGTCGAAGCGGAAATCGGTGCGACCTGCACCATCACCGAACCGACGTTGCCGTCGGCTTTGACAGGCTATCGGTACGCGGCGAGCATCGCGCCGAACAGCGTCACCGTGCTGGGTGCGACCGCCATCGACGTCGAGAACCAAGTTGTTCTCGACTCGACGATGATGCGCGCCGTCACCATCAGCAACAAGGTGGTCGGCGAAAGAATCCTGTCCGGTTACGAAGCCGGCAACGATAAAACGTTCGGCGTAACGCTGAACTGCGGTTTTGGTTACACCTGGAGCGCAACCCTGCTCGAAGGCGACACGGCGACTTACAGCGTACCGAACGGGGCAAGCTGTTCGCTGGCGCCGAGCGCAACGTCAACGCCACCGATCTTGAACAGCGGCTACATTTTCTTTAGCCATGTCAGTGCGCCGACGAGTCCGTTCATCGTGACGGACAACACCGACGCTGTGCTGACCCACGACATCCAGAGCGCTACCACCAGAACCCTCACCGTTACCAAGACGGTGGACAGCCTGGCGGGTGGATACATCGATGGCGGCAAGTTCGACATTACGGTGACCTGTGACAACACACCGACCGTGTTGCAACTTGCTCATGGCGAATCGGCCACCGTGTTAACGCATGTCGGCGAAACGTGTACCGTGGAAGAAGCGGTGTCGGCCCATGTCGTCAATGCGGGTTACAGCAACACCGCGGTCATCAGTCCGTCGCGCTTTATCGTCGCGGACAACGAGACGGTTGCGGTGAATAACCGGATCATTGCCGGAACGATCAGCAAAGAAACGTTGACCTTGACCAAGACCGTCATCGGCGACACCAACGGCCATGATGCGTCGGCGGAGTTTGCGATCACCATCGACTGCGCGGGCATGCCGTCGGCGACGCTCAAACTCAAAGATGGACAAAGCGGCACCGTCGAAGCCGAGATCGGCGCGACCTGCGCGATCCGCGAGGATGTGCCGAACGCGCTGTCCGGCTACAAGTACGCGGCGAATATTGCGCCAAGCACAGTCACCATCAACGGTGCGACCGCGATTGAAGTCGAGAACGATGTTGTGAGCAGCGTTACAACGATGCGCATCGTCACCCTCACCAACGAGGTGACCGGCAGCAAGGCGGCTTCCGGCTACAACGCCGACAATGCAACCTTTACCGTCACGCTGAATTGCGGTTTGGGATACCTGTGGACATCGGTGATGGCTGAAGGCGATGTTTCGACGTACAGCGTTCCGGAAAACGCACTGTGTTCGCTGTCAACCCACACCAACGCACTGCCGATGCTGAACAGCGGTTACGTCTGGTTTGACCAGACCTACAGCCCTGCGCAGAGCTTTGCCGTCATCAGCAACATCGACGCTTTGGTCAATCACAACATTCAGAGCAGCACGACCAGAAACCTCACCGTCAGCAAGATGGTTGATAGCGTCGCAGGCGGTTACGCGGGCAGCAAATTCGACATTACGGTCACCTGTGACAACACGCCGACCGTGCTGCAACTGGCGCACGGCGAATCGATCACTGTGTTGGCACAAGTCGGTCAGGAATGCACCGTGGAAGAAACCGTGCCTGTCGGGACGGTCAACAACGGCCATACCAACACCGCCACCATCAGCCCGTCGCGCTTTTTCATCGACGATCACATGAGCGTCGCGGTGACCAACCGGATCGTCGCCGGAACCGTCCACAAAGAACGCCTGACGGTGACCAAGACCATCAGCAGCGCTGCCGGGCACAATCCGGAGGCTGTGTTTGAAATCGGTGTTGACTGCAACGGCGTGACATCGATGCTCAACCTCAAGGGCGGACAAAGCGGCACGGTCGAAGCCGAGAGCGGCGCGACCTGTACGATCGACGAGACGGTACAGACAGCGTTGACGGGCTACTGGTACGCGCCGAGTATTGCGCCGAGCACCGTTGTCGTGTCGGGCGCGACCGCGATCAAGGTCGAGAACGCGACCGTTGCCGACAACATCACCACGCGCATCGTCACCGTTACCCATACGGTGGACGGCGAGAGAGCCTCGTCCGGCTACGATGCCGGCAGCAACAAAACCTTCACTGTTACGCTGGACTGCGGCGCTCCCTATGTCTGGACCACGACGATGGTCGAAGGCGATACGTCGAGCTTCAGCGTGGCGAACAGCGCGAGCTGTCGACTCGTCACCGAAGAGAGCACGTTGCCGATGCTGAACAGTGGCTATATCTGGTTCAGCCACGACAGCACACCGACAAGTCCGTTCACCGTGGCAGACGATATCGATGCGCTGGTGACCCATACGATCCAGCCAGGCGCTCCCCATCTGCCCACTTGTATCGCCAGCCCCAATCCGGCAGGCGCGGGCACGAGCGTCACCATCACCTGCACCGGCGGCACGCCGAATGATCTGGTGACCATCCCGGGATCGGATTGCGCCAACGCTGCCATCGAGAGCGACGGCACGCTGATTTGCACCGGTGCCGGCGCTTCTCTGGGCAACGATCCGTTGCTGACCGTGAGCAACCCGGTCACCGGCGGCGCCAGCATCGGCAATGTGCCGTTGACGGTGATCATCATGCCGCCTGGCGCGCCGCAATGTGTGGCGACGCCCAACCCGGCGGCGCTCGACGAGGCTGTCCTCATTGCTTGCACCGTCGAACCAAACACCATCACCACCATCCCGGGCGCGGATTGCACCCCGACGTCGGCCACGACCGTGGCTTGCGGCGGCACTGGCGCAACGCTCGGCAACAACCCGTCGGCGACGGCCACCGATGTGGCAGGCAACAACAGCACCAGCATCGTGCCGCTGCAAATCGAGCAAAGTGTCGGCATACCGCTTCCGCCGATGGTGCCGACGTGTATCGCCAGCCCCAATCCGGCGGCCAGCGGCACATTGGTTATCATTATTTGCGTGGGGGGGACGCCGGGAGACGAAATTGCGATCCTGAACGCCTTCTGCACGAACCCGCTGGATTCCAGTGGTGATACCGTCTGCACCGGCATGGCGGGCACCGGCGTCGGCAAGATCAACAACAACCCGCCGGTCACCGTCACCGACCCGAACACGGGTCTGTACAACAGTGGCGTCGTTCCGTTCCAGATCGCCGGCAGCACCAGCGCGCCGCCGTTGCCGATCTGTTCCGCCGCGCCTAACCCGGCCGGAATCAACACTGTCGTTACGATCAACTGTAGTGGCGGCACGCCGGGGAACGAGTTGATCATCCTCGGCTCGGACTGCAACGGCAAGCCGGTTCTCAGTGACGGCACGCTGGTTTGTACCGGCATCGGTAGTGATCTGGGCAACAACCCGTTGCTGATCGTGACCGATCCGGACACCGGAAATGCCAGCCAGGGCACCGTACCGCTCAATGTGAAGACTGTCGCGCCGAGCGCCCCGGTCTGTACCGCGACCCCGAGCGTCGTGAACGCGCAGAACGCGGGCGCCAACGTCATCATCACCTGCGACGTGGACGCTGGCACCATCAACACCATCCCGGGAGCAAGCTGTACCCCGAACCCGGCGACCGGCACGAGCATCATTTGTACCGGCAGCAGTGACAACCTGGGCAGCTACCCGACCGTCACCTCGACCGACGACGTGGGCAACAGCAGCAACGCGACCGTTGACCTGTTCGTTAAAACCACGCCGCCGAGTGCGCCGGTGTGTA
>Ga0209737_10001699_pt1 | contig 15650 bp, 15 predicted proteins | sample TergutCu122P3_FD_187284 | JGI IMG/M metagenome (GOLD analysis project Ga0209737, IMG submission 187284) | Cubitermes ugandensis P3 segment gut microbial communities from Kakamega Forest, Kenya - Cu122 P3 (SPAdes) (version 2) | ecosystem: Host-associated > Arthropoda: Insects > Digestive system...
TGCGTAAAAACCCTCACCACCCCCGACACTACCGTTACCCTCTCCCTCAATCTGCCCGCAGGCATCTACCTCATCAAAAACGAAAACAAAGAAGCCAAAGTAGTGATAACACGATAATGTAAGGGCGTTGCGCGCAACGCCCCTTTCAAAAAAACGAATAATAAAAAACAAACTAATATGAAAAAAATCACAATTAACTCGTTACACGTTACAAACGTTACCCGTTACATCTTTAAATCTTTAAATTTTAAATTTTTAAATCTCTTTCTCCTCTTCCTCTTTCTTCCCTTCGCACTGCTGGCGCAGCGTGCCAACAAGCCGGCGCACGAATTTTCTGCCTACGCAAGCGGCGGTTTTGCTACCTATAACTTCAAGGGAGCTCCCCAAAAAACCTCTTCTCTGGGCTTCGGTACCGATTTTGGCTTTGGGTTTACCGGATTTGTCGGTCATCAGTTGGGTTTTCACGCAGGAGCAGGATTTGGTTTATACAACATTAGGTCGAAAACCCCGAACTTGGTATCAACCACAGATGATTTGTTTGACAAGGAATACGGTTTAAACTACAAATTAGAAACTACTTTAATGGGTTATACGGAAATCTATAAAACTACGTATGTAAGCATTCCTGTAATGGTACAGTTTCAAACCAAACAAAAACAATACCTGAATTGGAGGCGCAGCCAAAGAGCAGGTTTTTACGCCCAGGGAGGTATTAAAGTACTCTTTCTGATAGATAACAAATTTGAAACAAGATTGGATACAATGCGCAATTGGGCTTATTATCCGGATTTAAAAAATTGGGCTAAAACACAAAGATTCAAAGGATTTGGAAGTTTTGAGGGAACTACAAACACTGGAAAAATGGATTTTGGGGTAATGGTAATGGCTTCCTTGGAAGCCGGGGTAAAGTGGCGTATCAGTAGTAATTTCTTCATCTACACAGGAGCATTTTTCGACTGCGCGCTAAACGACCCAATGAAAGATAACCGAGAGCCTTGCGAAAAATACAACGATCCCCTGCCGGGAGGAAACTTAGAACATATTCCCCTGTTATCTTTTATGGAAAAAGCAAATCTTATGTCGGTAGGTGTCAAACTCCGTTTTGCTTTTACTCGCTACCAAAGACCCTATTAATGCACCCCGCAGACGAACTGATTCTTCAACTCTTTTCTGACCAAAAAACACGTGAGCGTGCTTTTACTATGCTTGTTAAAAAGTATCAAAGAGATGTTTATCAAAATGTTCGTCGTATTGTTGGGTTGCACGATGATGCCAACGATGTATCACAGAATGTGTTTATCAAAATTTGGAGACATTTGGACAACTTTCGTGGGGAATCCAGTTTAAAAACCTGGATTCTGAGAATCTGCACCAATGAATCGTTAACATTCATCGAAAAAAAGAAAAAACTGCTTAACCTTGCCAATGACTCTTATACCGAATGGATGTTGCAAACCATCCCCGATGATAAATATATATCCTCTGATAAAATTGTGCAACTGATTCAACAAGCCATACTTCATCTGCCTGAAAAACAACGGATTGTATTTACCTATCGCTATTATGATGAAATGCCCTACGAAGAGATGTCGAAAATATTAGATACCTCCGAAGGTGCCCTAAAAGCCTCTTACCACTTTGCCGTAAAAAAAGTGGAAGAATTTTTGTTAAAACATTAAACTTAAATATTTTTCTATCGTCTATATGCTGTTCAAACAACAATAACTTTCTATGGATATATTACAAAAATACAAAGAAGAACCATTATTTGATGTTCCTGAACATTACTTTGAGCAGTTGCAATATGATGTAATGCAACGAGTTAATAAAGTTCAGAAACAACAACACAGGACTAAAACCTGGGTTTCTGCCGTTAGTGTTGCCGCCTCTTTAGCACTTATCGTTGTATTATCCGTATATCTTTTTGTGAATAGAAATGTTAACGAACCCTTTTATGTTCACGAAGAAACCATTCAAATAGAAGATACAAACTCTCTCAATTTAGCGGATGCTATTGATATTCCGGCTGAAAGAACAACAGAAACTATTTCAACAACACAGCCCTTATCCTCAAATGCCCCCTCAACCCCTGAGACCATTGCTTACGTTGCTGTGGATTACTATTTGGATGATACCACTATCGACAATTTTTACGAAATAATGTACGATTTAGAATGCCACTTCGACTACTAATTAAAAATTAAAAATTAAAAATTAAAAGAAGATGAAAAAAAATCCTTTTCTCCTTTTCTCCTTTTTTCCTTTTCTCCTCTTCTCCTTTTTTGCTTTTCTACTTTTCTGCTCTTCTGCTTTATTTGCACAAGAACAGGAAGATTGTCAATCCATTATGACGATAAAGAAAAATTTTATTGAAAAAAATTTAAGTTTGTCGAATAGTGAACGTCAGGCATTTTGGAATCTCTATAATCCTTATCTTAAGGAAGAATCTGAAATTTTTCAGGCAAGTAAGGCGTTGATGGTTAAGAACAACATTGATAGAAGAAAAGGGCAGGTGGATGTTACAAAACTAACGGATAAACAGTTTTATGTGTTGATGGAAGATAGGATTAATACGAAAGAGAAGCTTCTTGTATTAGAAAAGAAGCTGTATGAACAGTTGAAAAAGGTGTTGTCTGCCAAAACGTTATATAATTTTTACCAAATTGAGGCGCGTTTTAAAGCCGAAATCAAAGAGGAGGCAAAAGGAGCCTGCACGCACGAAAAAAAATAACACTATTTTAGCCGCCAATTTTTTAAACTATGGCATTTCTAACCGAGTATTCATTGTGGCTGGCACTTTTATGCATCTTAACGGGTGCAAGTTATTCATTTCTACTATATTACAAAAACAGAAACATAGCGTTTGACAAACATCCCAAACGGGTAATGTTTATTTTTCGCGGAATTGCAGTGGCATTGATTGCGTTTCTTTTGTTAGCCCCGATGCTCAGATTTACTTTAAAAAAGACCGAAAAACCAATTATTATTGTGGGAATTGACAATTCGGAGTCTATTGTTTCTACCCCAGATTCTACATTTTACACCACTACTTTTAAGAAAAACTACGAAAATCTTGTGCAACAGTTGCAAAAGAACTATGAAGTTGTGCCCTATTCCTTAGGAACTAACGCGGAATTAGTGAAAGATGCTGTTTCTTTGAATTTTAACGAAAAATCTACCCATTTATCCTCTTTGTTTGATGAGATTAATAATTATTATTCCTATAGAAACGTGGGCGCGGTAGTGCTTTTTTCTGACGGCATTTATAATGAAGGTGCAAATCCCTTATACTCAGCCGAAAAACAGAAATCCCCTGTTTACACGGTGGGTATGGGAAACCCCGAAGCACAACCCGACCTCTTTATTTCAAATATTATTTACAATAAACAAACTTTTCAGGGAAATCTGTTTCCTGTGGAAATTAAAGTTGCCGCTACCCAGTTAGCAGGAAAAAACAGTACGTTAACCGTTTTCGATGGCAACAATGATATTTTTACTAAAACAATCAATATTTCAGGAAATCAGTTTTTTGAAACGGTAAGACTTACTTTGTCTGCCAAAGAAAAAGGGGTACAGCGTTATCAGGTTTCTTTACATCCTGTTGAAAATGAAATATCTGTAAAAAACAATTCCGCTTCTTTTACCATAGAAGTGATTGACCAGCGAGATAAAATTGCAATTCTCTACCACTCCCCTCATCCCGATATTGCGGCTATCAAAAGTGCCCTCGAAATATCCGACAGATTTCAGATAGAACTCTATTCACCCGATAAATTGCCGGCAAATATTGAGGATTATGTGTTGTTTGTCTTGCATCAATTACCATCTAACAACCAACAAATCAATAATTTAGTTACAAAAATTCAATCTGCAGGCAATGCGTGCTGGTATTTTATTGGGGAATCTACCAATATTTCCGGTTTTAACAGTATGAATTTAGGATTGAATGTGGTGCAAAACAAGAACTTGCGTAATGATGCAATGCCGGCGTTTAACAATAATTTCGTATCTTTTACTTTTTCTGATGAAGCAAAAAAGATGTTAACTAAATTCCCGCCCATCAGTACACCGTTTGGGGAATACAAAACAGCCGTTTCTTCCAATACATTTCTGTTTCAGAAAATTAATACGGTTACCACCAATTATCCGTTGTTTGTTTTTAATGAAACAAATGCAGGAAAAACAGGCATTTTTACAGGCACAGGTGTTTGGCAATGGAAGATTTATAACTATCTGTACGCCAATAATCACGATGTGTTTAATGAGATTATTAATAAAACGGCACTTTTCTTGGCGGCAAAAGGAGATAAAAGTTTCTTTCGGGTAATGGCGAAAAATGTGTATAATGAAAACGCGCCTGTGGAGATATCTGCCGAACTGTACAACGAAAGTTACGAACTGCAAAACGACCCCGAAGTACATTTCCAATTTACTGATAATGAAGGAAAAAAGTATGAGATGATGTTCTCTAAGCAAAACAACGGTTACTTATTGTCGTTGGGAAAACTTTCGGCGGGCGTTTATACCTGGAACGCTAATGTTAAATTTGGCGACAAATCTTACTCAAAATCAGGGGCTTTCACTGTTCAGGAGATTAATCTTGAGACTTTGAATTTAGTGGCAAACCATTCCTTGTTGCAGCAAATATCCGAAGCAACGAACGGAAAATTTTATACCGCACACGATTTCACTTCTTTGGAAAACGATATTAGAAAAAATGATAATATTAAGGCAATCGCTTCATATCAAAAACGTTACAGTTTATTCTTACATTCCTGGTGGTATTTTATTACCGTTATCTTATTATTAGGTACAGAGTGGTTTTTAAGAAAATGGGGTGGGGGATACTAGAATTTAAGATTTAAGATTTAAAGATTTAATACATTGAACCCTTATTTCTAAAAGTGCCCTGAGTAGCAAATAATAAATATTAAATATTAAATATTAAATTTTAAATCAAACACTGGAACGTTTACCTCTTTTTGCAGTGCTTGTATTAATTTATTTGAATCCATAATATATCCTTGTGGGGAAGCGGGATTGATGCAAATAGCTACTAATTTATTTTTATTCAATACTTTAAGTTTTCCACCTGCACGATAATAATGGCTTAATACATCTTTACTTACAAAAATCTTAGTAAAATCTTTCGCGATTAAAGTGGTATTAGCTATCTCTTTATGAATGGATAAACTGTTTAATAATGAGTTTGTTACAATTCCAGCAGCGTAGAGTGTATTTCCGTGTGAAAAAAGTGCATTTTTATATTTATCTAACATCAGCGAAGATGGAATTTGTAAATCCATATATTTATCGTCATTCAGAGCGTAGATACCGGTTTCCAAGTTTTCGAGAGAAGATTTAATAGTTGTGTTAAATTCTTCAATTTGAGTAAGTTGGTAAACAAATTTGGTTTTACGAACCAATTCGGAAAGTACGGGTGTTAAAGCGGTGCCGGTAGTTAATATCAACGATTCGGATAGGGTAGGGGAGGCGAGCGATTTTCGGAAAAGAGCTCCGTCTGTGATAATAAAATCAAAACCAAATGTTCTAAGTTGTTCCATTACCTGTTTTAGCCAAACCGTGGTGTTTGGTCCCGACAATATTACTTTTCCGGAAGTGATGGCTTTGGCAAAAACCAATCTGCCGTGTGCTGTGCTTCGTTGAGAAACATCAAGTATTTCTGCAGTAAGTTTCTTTTTATTATAAAAATATTCAGAAGTAACAAACCCAATTCCTTTAAAAATCTCTATTTCAGGTTTTTGTGTTTGTGTAACCAAATCGGTATGCTCGCCGTCAATGCCAATAGAAGTAACAGCAACTTTTCTCTCTTTTTCTTTCAATTGCTCCAAAATGTAGTTCAAACAGGTAGTTTTTCCTGTGTTTTTTTCCATTCCGATAATGGAAAGGGAGTTGAAAGGGTAAAGATTATCTATGAGGTTGTTCAAGGTTAATGATTTAATATTTAAAGATTTAAAGATTTAATGTTCAATAGTTTAATAGTTCAAAAGTTTAATATCTCTTAATTTTTAATTCTTAATTCTTAATTACAAAAAATAGGCGACAATCATTTTCACACCGATGGCTAAAAGTAATAACATTAACACATATTTCAGCCATTTGAAGCGGTTCATAATGTTGGAAACTACAAAGAACAGTGATCGTAAACCTAAGATAGCGAATATGTTAGAGAAGAAAACTATGTAAGGGTCGCGGGTAACTGCAAAAATTGCCGGAATAGAATCTACGGCAAACACAACATCTGCAATTTCAATCATTATCAACACTAAAAACAGAGGAGTGATGAGCAGTTTTCCATTGATTCTTGTAAAAAAATCGTGGTTTTTTATCTCTGATGAGACTAAACCGCGTTTTTTAAAGAAATGAATTAGTTTGTTGGATTCCAAGTCTAAAGTGGCTTCTTTGTTTCGCTCAAGATACATTTTAACAGCAGAATAGATTAAAATAGCGCCAAAAATTATCAAAATCCACTCAAAACGATGAATGAGCGCAGCCGCCACAAAAATAAAGATAAAGCGGAAAACTACCGCGCCCATAATGCCATAGAACAAAATTCGGTGATAATATTTTTCATCAATGTTAAATGTTGTAAAAATTAAAATCATCACGAAAATATTATCGACAGAGAGCACTTTTTCAATCAGATAGCCCAAATAATATTCTATGGCTTTTTCGTGTCCCAATTGATTCCACACCAACAAACCGAATAATAAACCGATTCCAATCCAGACAAATGTCCAAACTGTAGCATTGAGTAAAGAAATTTTTTCATCTTTTTTATGAAACACGCCAAGGTCTAATGCGAGCATTATTCCGATGAAGATGAGGAAGAAAGTGAGAAACAGAGGGGTTTCCATACGGGTTGTTTAGTTATGTAATTTTTCTTATAATTAATATTATGTTAAATAGAAAGTAGGATTATTCGCTTTACTTCCACTTCCTGAAGAAACTCCTGATTTTTAGCCCTATTACCCCCAAAATCGCCTCCTTGAATATTCCCGCACTCATCTTGGAAGTTCCCAACGTCCTGTCTTTGAAAATAATCGGTACTTCAACAATTTTAAATCCTAACTTGTAAGCGTTGAATTTCATCTCAATTTGAAATCCATATCCAATGTGTCTAATTTTTGTGAAATTTATAGTTTTTAAGACTTTTGCAGAATAACACTTAAAACCAGCCGTGGTGTCCTTTACAGAAATTCCTAAAATGAAACGCACATACATTGAGCCATAATACGACATTAATAACCGCGACATAGGCCAGTTTAAGACATTAACGCCTTGACAATACCTTGAGCCAATTGCCACATCAGCATTATTTTCTAAAATGGCTGAATATAAGCGTTCTACATCTTCAGGATTGTGCGAAAAGTCGGCATCCATTTCAAATATATAGTCGTAATTACGCTCTAATGCCCACTGAAAGCCGTGAATATAAGCAGTTCCCAATCCTAATTTTCCGGAACGTTCTTCAATAAACAATCTATTTTGGAATCCCCCCCCTATCAAATGTTTTACAATATTTGCCGTTCCATCGGGCGAGCCATCGTCAATAACCAAAATGTCGGCATCGGTTACTGAAAATGTTTTGCGGATTATTTTTTCAATGTTTTCCTTCTCATTATAAGTCGGAATGATGATAAGTTTTTTTGGAGTGTTCATATATGTTAGGAGTTAAAAGATTTAATGATTTAAAAATTTAAGATTTAAGATTTAAAATTTAAAGTTCAATAGTTTAATGGTTAAAAAATTCTTACGGTCTTACGGTCTTACGGTCTTTGAAGTATTATGTACACGGGAAAATGGTCGGAGTAGCCGCCGGCGTAGTTCCCTCCTGCATACGTTCTGAATGGGTATCCTTGAAAAGAACCTGTTTTGGTTTTCAAGAAATTGGGAGAAAAAACGTGTGCGGAAATATATTTGTAACTATTTGGTTTAGGTTTCAATAAAGAATAAGAAACGATAATTTGGTCAATCATTTCCCAAGCGTCTCTATAGGCATAAGAGCCTAAGCCATCCTGATACATTTTCCACATCGGGTTAAAAAGGTCGGATTTAGTAACATCATTGATTCTGCCTTTTGCATTGAGCCCAACCGTAATACTTTTCGCATTCGGGGTATCGTTAAGGTCGCCCATAATAATAATCTTAGCATTTGGATGAATATTAAGCAGTGAATCCACGATTGAGCGGGTAAGTTTTGCGGCAGCCATCCGTAGCGGGTTGCTTCGCGCCTCCCCTCCCCTCTTTGATGGCCAGTGATTTGCAATAAGATACAGCGTATCTGTTTTATCTAACACACCCACGAGAAGCAGTTGGTCTCTGGTTTTAAAATAGGGTTTATCGGGAATAGTTAACGTGTGGGCTTTTTGCGAAATGAACTCAAATCTATCGCCTTGGTAGATAAAAGCCACATCCACGCCGCGTAAATCGGGTCCATCGTGATGCGCCACCTTATAATTAAAGGGTTTTAGTGCACTTTGCGCCACCAAATCGTTCAGTACGCGTTCATTTTCCACTTCACACACGCCGAGCACCACTACCCCACCCTGCTCTTTTCCAATTTCTGATATGGCAAACGAAAGGTTTTTCAGTTTTTGTTGATAGCGTTCCGGCGTCCACTGATATGCGCCATCGGGCAAAAATTCGCTATCGTCTGCAATGGGGTCTTTTTCTGTATCGTACAAGTTTTCAACATTATACCATCCAATTACGGCGGTTTTTTGGGCGTGTAAAGAAAAAACTGCTACTAACAGTATGGCAATAAAAAGCGGAGTAATTTTCTTGTTAAGCATAGTAATAATTTAAAGTGCGAAAATAATGATTTTATTCGTATTTTTTCTGAAAAATGATTGCACTTGAATAAAATGTATTCGTTTTATCAAGTATCTCTATAAACTTGTACCACTCATCCTTATGAATGAAAGTTTGAAGGTATGCTTTTTTTGTATTGATAACTATGGTGTTATTTTCTATGGTACAAGTAGCCTCAAATGTTGCATATTCATTTGAAAAACTTACATTAAGATGCTCAATATTTCCGACCTGATAATTGTCGGGGATTTGTATAACAATCTCACTTTCAAAACTTCTTCGTGTTGGAATATAAGCGTCAATATTTCTGTTTCTTTCATTTTCGGTGGGATTCCACTGCTGACCTATAAGTTTACCTGCATCAAGAATAATATTTTTACCTGCATAACGAACAAAATCATTCATCGTGTAGGTTATTTCGTATTCAAGTTGTGGATTTTCCATAGTTACTCCCAAACTTGAAAAAGAGTAATCCTTTACTGCATCAGGCGTAATGCCGTGATATTGTTTTATCTCAGTTTCAATTTTTTCCGGAAATTTCTTTCTGCTTTTCTCAAAATTACTTTCTACTTGAGAAGCTAAATCGCGAGTTTTTCTCTTTTGATATAATTCTTCAACATAACTTTTTTCTATCTTAAGAAAACGTCTTAGTTCATTATCCCAGTCTTCGTACAGAAGTAACCAGGGTTGAACAAAATTTCTAACATCTCCGATCCACATGGCATGGCGTTTAATATCTATCTTTTGCATATCCATTGGGTTAAAAGACACTTGTAAGTGCATAATATTATTGTTTTCCCCCGTGCTTGTTTCGGGTAAAGTTACTGCATCGTACTTAAACCCATTAACCGGAGTAATTGTGTAATCTTCTTGATAATTAGTGGTGGTTACAGTTTCGCCCTGCAAATTTGCAGGAATTTCGCCGGGTATTCTGTAGCGATATGGAGGAAAGAAATACTGATTTGAGTTGGCAACAATCATATAGAAAAAATCATCGTATATCAAAACTTCATCTTTGCGCGCAGAATATTTACTTGTTATAAATCCGATTTTAAAGGGAATCTCATAAAAAACAAAAAGATTTTTTAATATAAGGATGAATGTTTGAGAATTGAAATAAGCAGGGGCATCCCCACGCCATTCAAAATTTAAAGCCGAGTATATTATATTGGCAAGTTTCTCTTTTGAGATGCTTGGTTCCGATTTTTTGTAGTAATATACAATATTTCTTGCTTTTTGCGAGATGTGTCCGATTGGATAAAGTCTCGATTGATAAAAATTAAGATAATGTTTAGTATCCTCAATTATTGATTGATAAGGAACATTTTCGTGCACTCCTAATGGTCTGGCACTTGGGGGTTTATAAAACGCTTTTGAAGCGTTTTGTAGTAACACGAATCGTATCAAGGGAAGATCGCGCAATGGGGATTGCCAGCGAATATTTTCATAATCGTTTATTCTCATAATGTGACTTAACTCGGCAGCAAGTACAGTATTTCCGTTTGAATCGGTAGTTCTGGATAATTGCGGTGCGCCGTTAATAGAACGGTATTCGATGGTAAGATTCTTTCCGAAAGTTAAGCTGCAACTATTATGTAAAGCAGGGTAATCAAAAGAATAAAATGGGATGAACTGCTCCGGAATGTTGTATGTTTCAAGTTGATATATTTCGCAAATAAAAAAGTCTAAGATATCGTTTATCTGCAACTCTGGAATCGCTAACTTTTTATAAGACTCTCTGTCGTTTCTACCTTCTGTAATAGCAACAGAGGATTTTGAGACATCAATCTCTTTTACAGAGCCATCAGGTTTAATAATGCGAGCACCGGGAATTACATAAATATAATTGACGATGCTTGAATAATAGGATGTGGATATTCCAAAATCTTTTTCTTCTTTAAAAGAAAATTCGGAAAATTCAGCAAGTGCATTTTTGTCATTTATTAAAATCATTCTGCGATCTATATCGGTGTAAAAAAGTTCTCCGGCACTATTCCCATAGAAAAATTGTTTGCCCCAAGTGCTTTTATTGGCAGATGCCTCAATTTGCCTGTGCCGTGCTAATATTACGGCAGATTCATTTTTCATTTCATCCGGAATCGCGTAATTTTTGAACTCCGGATTCTCCCACGCCCAGACTTGTGCTCTTACTTGAGCAGCGCGCTGCCGATAATCGTAAGATTGTGCGGGCAGCAAAATAACAATCGTTGAAAAAAACAACAGCAAATAATACTTTTTAATATTCATACTTTTATTCTTTTTGTAAAATAATTTGTTCCGAGTAATTGCTTTTTAGTAAATAAAGATCCGAATTCCATTGGGCGAAATCCTCTTTTTTTACCCATACATCCTTAATGGTTATCTCTTTTCTGTATTTGATTCTATCATTTTCAATACTATAAGTAGAACTAATTTTACAATTAGCATTTTCAATTTGTAATTCAGCAGGAAGGTAAATAACTTTATAACCTTCCGGAATGAGTAAATATTCCTCTCTTATGGTATGCTTTTTATAAGGAAAAATAAAGTCAACTTTTCTTTTTGCTGTATCTATTGTGTTGGTAACGTAATCTTTGCGACTATCCAAATCTACATAAATTTCATCCTCTATTCTGATTACGCTGTTATTGCGATTTTCATTGTAGTTGATAAGAATTTGTTTTTCTTTCGAATCTTCTCCTTGAATGAGTATATCTGAGACTTTTTCATGACTTTTACCCTTTTCAAGAAATTGTTTTAACGCACTGTTTCTTCGAGATGCCTCCAAAGAATAGTTGAGAACCATAATCTCTTGTTTACACTCTCCGCTTAGGGTCATATTCACGTTACCCACTAAAGAATTTTCTTCGATACTATACACACAAATTGAACTGTCGGTATTTTGCGTAGGCGAAATTTCGGGAACGAAGTCAACTAAATAATTGTCCCCATATTCTATCAGAGTAAAACAGCCCTGAATTGCCGTGGGATATTCGCCGGGCATCATATATTTGGCAGTTGGGTCGAGATATAGTATTTGTTCATCTTTAAATAAAGCACAAATCATGTGATCAAACAGTGGCAATGGTATTTCCGAACCTTTGCTCAGTCCATTTGTTCCAATCCAAACCAAGCGGGCATCAAATCCGGCACAACGTAGCATTATTTTCAGCAAATTCGACATTCCTTTGCAATCGCCATACTTTTTACGCAACACATTTTGAGCATTATCAGGTATCCAACCGTCAAGCCCATAGTGAAAAGCAAGATAACGAATATTGTTCTGTACCCATTTAAATATGGTGCTTATCTTTTCCTCGTCCGTTTTACACCAGGTAATAAGTTGTGATGTGAGGTTTAAAACAATATCAAACTCATTACGGGTTTGGTCAATTTTATCTTTACACCATTTATAAACATCATCGTAACTGTCGAAATAGACAATTTTCTCATTTCTCAAAACAGCACTTTTCGGTATTAACAATATATGCGGGGCTATTTTATGAAATTCGGGAGCGTCTTCAGTTCTTTTTATTCCTGCTTGATTTCTTAGGGTATATCTGTATGTGACTGCCCGCGATTTTTCGTCTGTAACAATCTCTTTTTCAATCCCATCGTTAAAATTTTGCTCAATAATACTTACATCCAACCACGATGGAATATTAATTTCCACTTTTTTCTCCTTTACAAATTGAGGCTCAGAAAAGATTACTGTATTAAAAAAACTAATATCCTTATATGTTTTTGCGAAACTGACAGTTGCTTTTGCTCCTTTTTTGGAAAATGGGAGCTCAAAGTAACATATTTTTCTATCGCTGTAGAAAACATCTTTATCTTTATACATTTCATAAATCGGACTTATAAACTTTTCCGCCTTGATGTCAACCAGGTCAATGGTAGAATTAAAACTATAAAATTCCGCAACTAATATTGTTTCTGTCCATTTAAGACAGTGGTAATAGGTAGTAGTTTTATTTTCAAGAATAACCTGCTTTGCTGCAGATTTATAAGTGTAACTTTCTGTTTGATAATCTATGATAATATTGTCTTCATTGGTTTGTGCATACAAAGAAATTGTAGTTAAAACAGTGATAAGAAAGGTTTTGATTTTTTTCACTTTTATTCAGAAATTATCGCTGCAAATATCCATAAAAATAATAACCATTCAGACGCTTACAACAAAAAAACATTCTAACATTGTTTGTTTTAAAACAAAATAGATATTTGCCGAGTAAATAATATCTCTTTATGCGCTATTTCGTAGAACTTTCCTACAACGGAACCCACTATTTTGGCTGGCAACGACAACCCAAACAGATTACTGTTCAGGAAATATTAGAAGATGCTTTTTCTTTGCTGTTAAAGTCTAAAATAGAACTAACCGGCTGTGGTAGAACAGATACCGGCGTGCACGCCAAACAGTATTTCGCCCACTTCGACTACCCGAAAACGTTATCTGAAGTGGTACGACATAAGTTGTTGTACCGACTTAATGCTTTCTTACCCAAAGATATAGTGATTCATCGTATTTATCAGGTGGAAGAAGATTTGCACGCACGTTTTAGTGCGAAAGAACGTACCTACAAATATTATATCGCAACCACCAAAAATCCTTTTCATTATCAAACAACCTGTCGTGTTTTTGAAAAATTAGATGTGGAAGCAATGAATGAAGCTGCTGCTTTGTTGATTGGTACAAAAGACTTTACAAGTTTTTCTAAACTGCATACCGATGTGAATAACAATTTATGTGAAGTGAAAACTGCTTTTTGGAAACAGGAAGAGGAACTGCTTGTTTTTACAATTACCGCCAATCGTTTTTTGCGAAATATGGTGCGTGCTATCGTGGGAACATTATTACTTGTGGGGAAAAGTAAAATTTCTATTGCTGATTTTCAAGAGATTATTAATAAAAAGGACAGATGTAAAGCGGGAGTTTCCGTACCTGCCTGTGCGCTGTTTTTGGAAAAAGTTTCTTATTGAGAATAAAGCGCAAACTTTCTTTATTTTTTCACTTTAATTTTTTCAATTTCGCCAATAATATCCTCAGGCGATTTTCCAAGATACTGAAGATAAGAATCTACGCCTGCGTTTATGGTGTCTGCGGGATACCGTGCAATATATTCCCGATAAAGAATTTCCGCATTTTCATAATCTTTCAATATTTCGTAATAAATGATTCCTTTATTGAGTAAACAGTTCTTAATTCCAACAAACTCGGGATAAATCAATTGAATTTCATCAAAAAGGGAGATGGCTTTTTTACAACTAAGTTCCTTTTCTTCAACATCAGCGGCGTTTTTTGCCAGCGTCATAGCCACTAACCCCGCCTTGTATAAATATTCAACGGTAAACGGGTCTTCGGGATAGTTGGTTTTAAAGTTTTCGGTTTTTTCAATGTAAAGATTGAGAATATTGGGGTCATATTCCCCTATAATTCCTAATGAATCAATTTGTTGCAATAAATACAATAATGAAGTTTGCGATTTTCCTTTTTCCTGTATGAAAAGATTTTTGGAATGTTTTTTACAATTCGTAAGAAATAATAACAGGAAAACGCAGAGACACAGCAATAATTTATTTTTCATACTAATTATGTTTAGATTTATATTTGGGCTTCGTTTTTCCCGAAGCAATATCGTTCAGTTTTTTCTTAATAATCATTTTTCTAATGGAAGATATGTAATCCGTAAAAACGTGGCCATTCAGATGGTCTAATTCGTGGAGGATAACTCTGGCAGGCAATCCTTTGAAATGTTTGGTAACTTTCTCGCCATCTCTGCTTAAATAAGATAGAATAACTTCCGATTTGCGAACTACATCCTCTCTGATTTCCGGCAAACTTAAACAACCTTCGTTAAAGTTAAAATCTTCCCCCAATTCTTCAACAACTTCAGGATTGATAAATGTCTCTTTTACCAACTCCGTATCGGGATACGTTTCTTTAAATCCGTGCGTATCAATAATAAACAGTTGTAATGAACGACCCACTTGCGGCGCGGCAAGCCCTACCCCTTCCGCCTTGTACATCGTCTCAAACATCTCATCTATAAGTATTTGCAACTGAGCATCAACAACTTCTACCTCTGTTGCTTTTTTTCTTAAAATGGGATGACCGTGTACGTAAATGGGAAGCATAAAAATGATTTAAAGATTTAAAATTTAAGATTTAAAAGATTAATACATTGAACCCTTATTTTCAAAAGTACCCTTAGCAGCATAGTTTAATTATTAATTATTAATTATTAATTGTTAATTGTTAATTGTTAATTGTTTGTGTTGGAGGTAGGATTGGAGGAGGATGGTGGCACTTATTTTATCAATGAGGGCTTTGTTGGCACGAGTTTTTTTATTTACACCGGCATCAATGAGGGTTTGGAACGCCATTTTGGAAGTAAATCGCTCATCGAAGCGCACGATCTCAATATCTTTGAGCTCTTTTTTTAGTCGGTTTACAAAAGGTTCAATGAAGCGTGCGGCATCAGAATTGGTGTTGCTCATTGTTTTAGGTTCCCCTATCACAATAGTATCTACTTTTTCCCGCTTCAGATAGTCTGTCAAGAATTCAAAAGCTTTTGAAACGTGAACGGTTTCTAAGGCTTGGGCACAGATTTGTAATTCATCGGTAACTGCAAATCCCACCCTTTTTTGTCCGTAATCAATGGATAAAATTCTACCCATAGGCATTTAAACAATTAAGAGCCACATTGCGGACTCGAACCGCAGACCTACGCATTACGAATGCGTTGCTCTACCAACTGAGCTAAGGTGGCAAAAGGAGCGCAAAAGTAAAAAAAAACTTTAATTTCGCCACCTCAAACAAAAACTGATGAAAA
>Ga0209737_10001700_pt1 | contig 15646 bp, 9 predicted proteins | sample TergutCu122P3_FD_187284 | JGI IMG/M metagenome (GOLD analysis project Ga0209737, IMG submission 187284) | Cubitermes ugandensis P3 segment gut microbial communities from Kakamega Forest, Kenya - Cu122 P3 (SPAdes) (version 2) | ecosystem: Host-associated > Arthropoda: Insects > Digestive system >...
TGACATGAGAGGTGCGACATCGATTAAATATGCATATTATAATGTAAACTATGGCGGCGGAACTGGTGGAGTCAAGGCAAGTAACGGCTATTATAACGGTGGAGACGGCGGCGGAGCCAGCGATATACGCGTAGGTATTCGCGAAGGTGATAAAGGTCTTGACTACAGAGTAATTGTTGCCAACGGCGGTGGCGGTGGCGGCGGCGGCAGCAGCAGCAGTGGCAGTGGTGGCGGTGGTAATGGCGGTTACACTTTTGTGTACGATAGTAATTGTGACGGTTACCCCGGCTATCCTAACCGCTTGAACGGCGATGTATTCGGCGGTAATGGAGTTGGTGGCAGCGGTGGTAGTGGCACTAATTACGGCAATGGCGGCGGCGGTGGCGGTGGCGGTTACCTCGGCGGCGGCGGCGGCGGCGGCGGCAATTACGGCGGCGGCGGCGGCGGCGGCATTGGGACAAGCTATACCGGCGGCGTAACCAGTTTAGTTGGCAATTATATTGATTGGAATTATAACTACAGTGAACCCACCGGAAAAGTAAAGATTACGGAATACGATGTGCAAACATATACGGTGACATATAAAGCTAATAAACCAGCCAACGCTTCATCAAATGTAGAAGGCAGTATGGCAGCTACCACACATAACTATGGCGAAAACAGCAGTCTTAGAACAAACGCGTTTACATTAAGGGGTTGGACGTTTGCAGGCTGGAATACTCAAGTTAATGGTTCGGGAACAAATTATGCGAATAATGCCGTCGTAAATATTAATGTAACCCACGGCGCCAATGTGGATTTATACGCGAAGTGGACGGCGAATGAATATACGGTAACACTGAACAGGCAAGACGGAACCGGCGGCACTACAAGCGTAACAGCGAAATACGATTCGTCCATGCCGTTGGGTACTGCTCCGACAAAGGCCGGTTGGAGATTCAACGGTTACTATGACGGAACAAACGGTAGCGGTACGCAGTATTACACATCTACTATGGCAAGCGCAAGAAATTGGGATAAGATAAATAACACAACATTGTACGCATATTGGACGGCGGATACATATACGGTAACGCTTGACATGCAAAGCGGAACGGGCGGCACTACAAGCGTAACGGCGACATACGGTTCAGCGATGCCTTGGGCTAGCGCTCCGACAAGGGAAGGCTATAAGTTTGAAGGTTATTTTGACGGTGTAAGCGGCACAGGCAAGAAGTACTATACAGACACTATGACAAGCGCGAACAATTGGGATAGGGCATCTAACTTGACACTGTACGCGCATTGGACGGGAATTAAGTATACGGTAACGCTGGATCCAAAAAACGGGCTAAATCCTATAACTATAGAACCGGTATTCGGCTCACCAATGCCTACAGGCACTGCTGTTCCGACAAGGGAAGGCTATAAGTTTGAAGGTTATTTTGACGGTGTAAACGGCGCCGGCAAGAAGTATTATACAAATACTATGACAAGCGCGAACAATTGGGATAGGGCATCTAACTTGACACTGTACGCGCATTGGACGGCGAATACATATACGGTGGCTTATAACTCAAATAAGCCAACGGAAGCAAGCGCAAATCCGACCGGAACAGTGGCAAGCACCACACATACCTATGATGCGGAAAGCAATTTAAGCACAAGCGAGTTTACCTTACAAGGCTGGGCGTTCATTGGCTGGGCGACATCCTCTATAGGCGATGTCGTGTATTCTGCCGGTCAAAAAGTGATAAACCTCGCGCCAAGCGGAACGGTAACGCTATACGCAAAATGGACGCGGAACGGCACTCCGACGCTTAAATTTCAAGATACGGATAAGTTGTATAAGGATTTTACAGATGGCATTTGGATTAGAGTAACTACTTTGACTCTTGAAATAGGAAATTGCGTCAATCCTCAAGTTTATTTGGATAACGAGCCTAAAACTGTTACTAACCGGTCTGTATCCGTGAGTATTACTCAGGGAAAACATAGTATAAGCGTAGTCGGGGTTGATACAATAAATTACGTTTTTTATGTGGACTGGACGGCTCCGGTAGTAAAATTATTGAACGGTTCGTCAGTACCCGATAAATTGAAAAGCGGCGATAAACTGACGCTTTCGGATAACGGAGATGAACTTTTTGCTACCACTCCCACCCAACCCAACAATTACTACACAAGCTATAGGCCTGGCCAAAATATCTGCAAAATTACTTTGTATTCAATAGAGCAAAGTAAAATTGTTGATATAAAAGTAGCCGGAGCGGACGGCATCTTGCGCGAATATACGCTGCCTTTGGGTTTAGACAGCGGAGAGTACAATTTAACTGTCGAGGACAGAGCCGGGAATGCTGCAATTATATACTTTACTATTTATAAGATTGAGGACAACGGCAATCTAACTGAAGACGGACGGCCTTTTTACGCGTATATACTGGAAAATGGCGTCAAAAAGCCTGTAATAGATCAAAGTACTGTAAACGAGAGCGTGACGATAGATAAAAAAGAAGAATCTTTATCGATAACGCTTTACAAAGGGAAGGACGAAGTCAAAGCCGAATACGGATTTAAGATGAATTATAATTTCGGCGAAAAGATAACGGAAGACGGAAAGTATCTTGCGATAATGGAATACTACGACGAACTTACAGGAGATGTAAAGATTGAGTTTAGGTTTACTATACTGACAAAGGACCAGAAAGGATTTACATATACGTGTCCGGCCGGGTTTGTAATATACAAGTACGTAAGAAACGGCGTTGATCAAAACCTACCGCAAAACGGAGTATATTTTCTTGATTTGAATGTTAAATGTGATTTAATTGTATGCGTGATTTATGTAAAGAACGAGAATCCTGAGAAAAATGAATCGTTTGTGTACACGGTAACAATAGATACAATACCGCCCGAACTTGAATTCAGCAATGTTTCAAAATCAAGAACGGAAAAAGAAGACGGTACTATCGATTTAGGAATTGCCAACAACTCGGTAAAATTTTTAAATTCTTCTAAAAAACTCGGAAGTCTGACTGTAACAAAGGACGGCAAAGAAATAGACGGCACGGTCTTTAGAGAAAACGGAACATATTTTGTAAGAGCCGTGGACGAAATAGGCAATGAAAGTTTCTATATATTTACGATAAAGAAAGATATAGATACGACGGTTGTTATAATTGCCGTAGGCTCAAGCTTAGGTTTAGTGGTTTTATCCGCAATCATAGGCTACGCGCGAAGAAAAAGAAAGATGTCTAAAGTGTAGGAAAAGCAAAAAGCGGGCAAACCTAAGTTGTTAAAACACATATAAGAATTGTTAATTAAATTAACCAATCTTTTGTGATTGGAAAGATATAACACAATATTCACCAAATGTTTATACAGTTGGCTTGTTACTTTCGCGCAGACGAATCGCATTTTATTGTGATAAGTCAACTGTAAATGTTTGCGTGCCGGCAGGCGCGGGTAAGCGGCAGCTTTTTAAGAAATTTGTGTTTGAGGGAGAATTTTAAATAATGAAAAAAGTATTTATAAGCGTTAATGTTCCGGCTGTATCAAAGACTTATGACTTTCGCGTTCCCGTAAACATGAAGATTCAAGAATCAATAGTTTTAATTTATCAGATTATAGGAGAGGAATTTGCAGGTATTGTAAAAGATCATGAGACAGCGAACATCTTTATGACAGACTACAATGTGATTCTCAACAAAAACGCAAAATTCTCAGATTATTCAATAAAAGACGAAGATAAGTTTGTATTGATATAATTCAATTATAGCTAAAAATGATAAAGGGTGGGATAGATGAAAAATCTTTCGTGTATAATCTTTTTAAATAAAACCTCGCGCGAATTCAGTTTTGATTCATTGCAGTTTAACGGCGAGTATTACTATTTGCCGCAGGAATATTTCGGAACAAAATCCGATTTAATTTTGCCGATCACAAAAAAGAATAATGAATGGTGGATTCATCAAATTAATTGCAGCGGCGATATACTTAGTAAAGAAAATGCGCGGGGATCGGCGCTTGCAACAATCGGCGACGCTTTTGTAACTTCTTCCAATAGTTTAAAAGTTGCGGCGGATAATAAAATAAAAGTTGCGGTTAAGATTTTTGGAAACGTTTTAAAAGAAAAAATCATAGAACATAACGACTATGTTTCCGTGGAAAATTTTGACGATAATTTAATGTTTAGCATATTATTTTTGGAAAACTCAAAGCTTTCTTTAAACTGTAAAGCTTTTAAGCTGACAGGCGAAACGATAACTATCGGCAGGGCCGACGATAATATGATATGTATTAAAGCCAATGAAAGTATTTCAAGAAATCATGCTATAATCGCAAAAGATAAAAACGGTAAATACAGAATAGAATCTTTGAAAGATAAAGCTAATTTTTATGTCAACGGATTTTTGGAACGCTCCAAAGAATTAAGCTTGTGCGATGTAATACAGATTTTTGACGTTAAAATTTTATTTTTAGAAAATGAGGTTTGCGTTTACGGTAACGCGGACGTGAAATTACAAAAAGCGGCAGGTTTTCATTTTACTCCGGTAAATAAAGAAAAACCAAAAAGAAATTGGTTTATCAGAACGCCGAGAATTATAACGGGCTTTAAGACTGAACCTGTGGAAATAAATTTGCCGCCGCAGTCACAAAAGAGTAAGCCGATGCCGGCAATGCTTACTATTGGCCCTTCGCTGACAATGAGCCTTGTTATGTTTGTGTCGCTCGGCGTTATGTTGAGCAACTTTACTTCCGGTAATGCAAACGTCACATCTTTGATTCCAAGCGGAGCTATGGCTTTTAGTATGCTGATTGGCGCGATTCTATGGCCTATATTGACTCGGAAGTATCAAAGAAAGCAGTCGGTGAAAAATGAATCCTTAAGAGTAAACAGTTATAACGAATATATAGCTAAAATCAGGAGCGAACTTTCGCGCGATAATTTAAACAACAGAAAACTTCTCAATGAAGTATTTCTTCCTTCTCCTGAAACGATAAATAAGATTATTCAAAATAAAGAACTATCCAGGAGAATGTTTGAAAAAACTTATATCGACAGCGATTATCTTAGCGTAAGGATAGGAAGCGGAAAAGTACCTTCAAACATAAAAATCAGTGTTCCAAAGCAAAATTTTAGTTTGGATAAAGATTTATTGCTTAAACTGCCTTACGAAGTTGCAAACGAATTTAAAGAAATGGGAAATATGCCGGTTACTGTTTCGCTTAAAACAAACAAAACAATAGGCGTTATAGGTGACCAATCGCATATAAGCGATTTAATCCGTTCTCTTTTTATGTCGCTGACATTCGGGCATTCTTACGATGAAGTTAAAACGGTTTTTATTTTCAGAAATGAAGAGGCGCATAAATTTGAAGACTATAAAAAGGTTCTTCATGCAAAAACAGATGATGGAAATAACAGATTGTTTGCAACTACAAAAGACGAAGTTCATGCCTTGTTCGGATATATTTCAGACTTTTTAAGTCAACAAGAGCAGGCCGGAAAAAAAGGCGAACAACGCTATCCTTTCTTTGTTTTCTTTATTTATGACCGCGATTTAGTCGAGGGCGAACCATTTTTTAAAAGGCTTGTTAATCCTAAAGCAGAAGACAATTTTTGCAGTTTGTTTATTTACGGATCCATCTTAAAGCTGCCCAAAGAATGTGAAATAATTATACAAACTGATAATACAAGATGCGGTTTCTTTTCCAAAGAAAATGAAAACAATAAATTTGAAAATTTTGTTCTTGACAAAATAGACCAAAGTATTTTTAAAAATTATATTAATTACCTTCAAAATATAAGGATAAGAATGGAAGGTAAAGAGACGGGAATTCCCGAAAAGGTTTCACTTTTGGGTTTATACGGCGTTGGGAATGTTCAGGATTTAAATATCAAAAAGCGCTGGGAGGAAAATGTTTCTTATAAATCCATACAGGCTCCTATCGGAATAAAATCGGGCGGCGAGCTATTTTCGTTAGATATTCATGAGAATTTTCATGGTCCTCACGGTTTGGCTGCCGGCATGACAGGCAGCGGAAAAAGCGAGTTATTACAAACTCTAATCCTATCTTTAGCTATAAATTACCACCCTAACGATATTTCGTTTGTTCTTATTGATTTTAAAGGCGGCGGGATGGCGGATCTCTTCGACGGTATGCCGCATCTTGCGGGAAAAATTACAAACCTGTCCGGCAGCGCGCTTAGGCGTTCATTAATTTCTATCGATGCCGAAAAAGAACGCAGGCAGAGCGTGTTTAAGGCGGCGGGTGTAAACAGCATTGATCAATATCAAAAGTTGCATAAAAAAGGCGGAATAATGCCGTTGCCGCATTTGCTAATAATTGTTGACGAATTCGCTCAGCTAAAATCGCAGCAGCCGGATTTTATGCAGAAATTAATAGATATAGCTCAAATCGGCCGAAGCTTAGGTATTCACTTACTGTTAGCGACACAAAAGCCGGCCGGAGTGGTAAACGATCAAATTTGGGGTAACTCAAGATTCAGAATGTGTCTAAAAGTGCTTGAAAAACAAGACAGTCAGGAGGTAATTAAAAAGCCGGATGCGGCGTTTATTAAATTACCCGGCAGGTGTTATGTGCAAGTAGGCTATGATGAAGTATACGAGTATATCCAGTCGGGATATAGCGGCGCGCCTTATATACCTTACGATGGTTATCAAAATGATGAAGACAGTATTTTGACATCGGTTGATTCTTTTGGCACCGTTCAAAAAGCGGCCAAGTTAAAAACATCCAAAGTTTCGGAGGATTTAACTCAACTTGAAGCCGTAGTCAAGTATTTTAAGCATATCGCGAAAGAAGAAAATATAATTCCGAATTTATTATGGTTAGACCCGCTAAAAGATAAGGTTTTTCTTGAAGATGTAGATAGTGAAACCCGTTATAATTTTAACGGACAAATATGGCGGAACGATAAAGCTGTTCTAAAAGCATGCGTGGGCTATGCCGATTATCCCGAAACGCACGAACAAAAACCTGTTGAAATTAATTTCGCGCTTGGCAGCGCGGCTGTGTACGGTATTTCCGCAAGCGGTAAAACGACATTTTTGCTAACCGCGCTGTTAAATTTATCTCTTAAAAACTCGCCCGAAAATTTAAATTTTTACATTTTCGATTTTGGTTCAAGAGTACTGTCGTGTTTTAGCAAAATGCCGCATACTAAGGCGTTGCATCATTCCGACGATTCTGAAAATATAAAAAAAACTATAGCGTCGCTTATGCAAATTATGTACGAGCGGCAAAAGTTGTTCGGGGAAACGGGCGTGGTGTCTTTTGAAGCGTATAACTCAACTTCTTCTTTAAAAATTCCCGCTATTGTCATTGTAATAGACAATTACTCGGTTGTAACGGAAAGCCATGCTTCTGTAATGTCGGATAATATTGTAAAATTAGTCCGGGAAGGAGCGGCTTACGGTATTTATCTGTTGGTAACCGGAAGCAATAAATCTTCTATACATTATAAAGTGTCAGATTTAATCAGTAATAATTTCGCGTTAAGGCAAACAGAACTTTTTTCTTTCAGAGAAATTTTAAAAATTCCGGTTCAGGTCGCACCGGAAGAAATTCCGGGAAGGGGTTTAATAGCTGTAAATAAAAAAGCTATTGAATTTCAGATAGCCCTTCCGCTTAAGTCTAAAGACGAAGCGGAAAGAACGAAAGTAATAAAAGAAATAGCTGAAACGATGCAGAAAGCTTATAAACCGGTCATTGATAACGCATTGGTTGACAGCACAGCAGAAAAAAATAGTATTAGCAGGCAAAGCAATGCGGAAAGCAATTTAAAAACCGTGCCGTTATCTTTGGAGATATTGCCGCACTCTAAAAACTGTCTGATTTTTAAAAATGATAAATTATCGAATAAGGTTAGCGGACTTGACCTATCGGAATTTAAAACCATGATGGTAACCGATTTTGATGAAGAAAAGGCATTTGAAGTAATGCGGACTTTATTGGATAATTTAGAAAAGAACGAAACAAACCGCCCTATTTTTGTTTTTGATGCTTCGGATAAAATAAATATTAAAAGCGATACGATTAAATGCTTTAAAAGCGGCAGTTTAAGCGAAGGAATAAACAAACTGAAACAGTGTTCCGACAAAGCAATAATTTTTATTTACAAATTCAGGAAATTTTACGATCTGATTACCGAGGATGACGCGAGCTGCTTAGCGGATTTTGCGGTCGATAAAATCGGTAATAAATCGAACTACATTTTATTTGACGAAGCCGGAAATTTAAACGTAATGACGCTTACGCCTTTTATGAACAATATTATACGGAGTAAGAACGCGAATTGTTTTCTGATAGGAAACACCGCTAAAGCATTAAGCGAATCGGTTTTTGAAGAGATAGGAAAAGGACGTAGATTTGCTAAGTTAAATAAAGAAGACATAGTATGGTCGGATTTAGCGCGGTCGGCGGCTGTTGAAATTGTCAGGACACAAGCATAAAAATGTGCGTCGGTACGAAAACAATAAACGAAAGAAGATAAAAATTAAGTGAAATGGAGGTATAAAAAAAATGGCTAATATTCCGACATACAGCAGTACTTGGGCATTAGGCGCTAAAAAAAGCGGAGCTGCAAATTATACGTTATTAGTAAAGGCATCAGAAGAGTTCAAGAGAATCTCCGGACAAATTGAGGCCCTTAAAATTGAAATGGAAACTTTGATTAAAGAGTTGGATTCAGAATTGATTTGGTTAGGGCCCGGAGCCAAGGAGATGGTTGATAGTTTGAAAACCTTATCGCAAAAATACAATAAGGAAGGAGATGAAAGTTCTATTTGCAAAGATATCGCAGATATTTCCCTATATTTAAAAGATGAAGCAAACAGAGCATTACTGCTCGGAAAAACATTGAATAATAGTTAACTTTGAATATCGACGGAAATTTCGTTTTTTAAATTAAAGATATTTAAAGAAAAAAATCAAGTATAAATATAGAAGCGCTAATTAAGCATCTTTCAAACGCAATTTTATTTGAAACGAAAGGTTTTAAAAAGCGTTAGCTATTTTATAAAAATAAAAAAAGGAGGGTACAAAAAATGGCATTGGATATTACAGTAGATGATCTCGGATTACTGGGGGCAACTGCAAAAAACGTTTTGAAAACTGCAGAGAGTTTTCGTTCTTGTTGCACAAATGTTGGAAAAGAAATAACGGAAACAAAACTTGCATGGACAGGACCGGAGGCTTCAAAATTTATGCCTATAGTTGATGAATTTTATGCGGCGCTGCGAAGCCTTGAGGTAGCTATAGACGCATATGCGCCTGAATTAAAAGAAAAGACCAATAATATTAAAATATTTTTTGGTGATGACGAACTGATTGCATAAGGAAATTAAAAATTAAAGGAGGAAAAAAGAAAATGGCTAGTATTTTTAACCAAAACCAAATAGAAACTATAAAAGGAAAATTTGTTACTTACGCTAACGATATGCTTGAGTATATAGCGGCAATGAACAAGGATGTCGACAGCCTTAATAGTAATTGGGGAGGTACAGGTAAAGATTACATGGTTACCAAAGGAAATGATTTATTAGGTGCATTGAAAAACGCACAGGTAGGGATTGATAACATTAAAAAGAAATTGGGTATTAAGTCTGACGACGCATCAGCGCTCGCGGGTAACCTTGGCTAATGTCTAATAAAAAGGTATATGAAATTGAATATTTTGCTGTATCGGATATCGGCAGGCTTCGTTTAAACCACGAGGACAATTTCTTGTTACCGGACGGTTGTTTGCTTAAAGAAAATCAGGTTGACAAGTTAAACCCAAGGTTTTCTTTTGAAGGCAATTTGACAACCAAGCTAACCGACATTTTGCATTTTGCCGTCGCCGACGGCATGGGCGGGCATAGAGCGGGCGAAACAGCAAGCTTTATGACCGTAGATAAGTTAAAACATTTTGTTTCAAAATGGCATGCCGTGACGATGGACAAGGCGGTAAAAGAATATAAAAAATTTGTATTCGAACTTAATTCCGCCGTCCACGCGTTCGGCGAAACATCGGACGAATATTTTAACTTAGGCTCGACATTGGCAAGCGTTATATTTTGTCAGGGTAAACTTGTTTCGGTTAATGTCGGCGATAGCAGAGTTTATTCATTCAGCGATGGAACTTTAAAAAGATTATCTAAAGATCATACCGAAGGCCAGATGCTTATTGATATAGGGATTATAGACAGCGAAGACGATAGCCTGTACAAGGTGAGAAACGCGCTGACAAGGCATATCGGCATGACGGATATTGGTTTTGACGAACTGTGTTATGTTTCGCCGTATCGGGAAATTAATAATGCCGATATCTTTTTAATATGCTCCGACGGATTAACTTGCGTTTTAAGCGATGAGCAAATATCCAAGGTACTGTCTGCAAACAAAAATAAAAAATTATCGTTAACCGGTAATAAACTGCTTGAAACGTGTCTTGATTTGTCATTTAGCGAAAAAGCGGGATGCGACAATATTACAATTATTCTTTTTAAATTTTCCGGCGTAACTAAAGCGAAAAAAATAAGGGGAGGGTTTTTTAGTAAATTCAGTTTAAGCAAATCAAACGATTGATATTTTGGTTGTCTTCTGAATTTACTAAAAGATTTGGTTTTCAAATGGAAATAGGTATAGGTAAAAAAATAGGAGAATATTTTGTTGAGAAATGCCTGGGAACGGGAGGCTTTGGCAGCGTTTATAAGGTGTCCAAAGAAGACGCTTCCGGCAAGTACTTTTATGCTTTAAAGCATATAACTTTTCCTTCGCCTGACGTTTATAATGAAATTTCTTCTTCGATGAATAAAAACCAAGGCGATATAGACGCGTATTTTAAGGGCATATTGATGGAAATAGTTGCCGAGTTTAATACTATGCGTGAATTATCCGCTATAAACAGCAGACACTTTGTCAGTTATTACGACCACCAGATTTATGGAAGTTCGAAAAGGTATGATATTTTTATCAGGATGGAACTTTTAGTTCCGGTTAATCTTTATTGTAAAAATGTAGCTTTAAGTGTTTCGGATGTTATAAAGTTGGGTATGGAAATCGGCGAGGCGCTAAAAGTTTGTCATCAAAGAAGGATTATTCACAGGGATGTTAAAGAGGCGAATTTATTTATTAATGCTAACGGCGATTTTAAATTAGGCGACTTTGGCGTTGCCAAAACTTTGGATAAAACTACACAGATGATGTCAAGAAAAGGCACTCCGTTTTATATGGCTCCGGAAATTCTTCTTAATCAGCCGTACGATTTTAGCGCGGATATTTACTCATTGGCAATTGTGCTCTATAGGTTATTAAATAAATCAAGGTATCCTTTTTTGCCGCCGTATCCGCAAGCATATACAAACCAGCATATTGAAACCGCGCAGGCTGTAAAATTAACCGGGCAAAAGCCTTTAAGACCGTGTTTAGCTCAAAATGCGCTCGGAGATGTATTGGTTAAAGCGCTGAGTTCAAAGGGCGATAGATATAAAACTGCCGAAGAATTTATAGCGGAACTTAAAAAGGTTAAAGAAACTTTACCATCCGAGCTATTAAATGCCGTAGTTTCAGAACCTGATCAGAACGATTCGGGGAATACCGTTCAGAGGACCAACGCTTTTAATAACGGACAAGGCATTAGCACAAGAGGAACTACAGTAGGAACTACAGGATTCAATAACAAAACTATATATGGCAATGAAAATGAGAATGTTTTCAATTTACATGATAAATCTCTAGCCATTAAAACAAGCACTTTAACAGTGAAAACAAACGCGCCGGCTTACAGTGCAGACGAAAAAAATAAATTTAGACCGCAAGAAATAAGAACAAAAAAGGTTACGCCTTTAAATATATTGAATTTTATAACTCCGTTCATTTTTGCCGCAATTTTTATATTTTACATTGATGTTTTGGTAAGGGATATACTGTTTGGAATTCCGTTTTTCGATAATCTATATTTTAGAATCGCCGTATTGATTGTTTCAGGCGGACTAACTGTGGTTTTTATTATAAAGATTTTAATTTATCCCGATAAAAAAACTTTAATTCTTGCGAAAGAATCAAAAAAATGGAGAGCGGAAACCTTAGTTTTTTTAGGAAGATTAGACAGTTTTGTCGATAAAAAGACCTCATATGATGTTCAAAACAGGTATTACAAAAATTTAAAAGGGGAGTTATCGGAACTTAAAAGACGAGTTCGCGAATGCGGGTCGTTTTGGAAACTGACGTATTCGTCCCGTCAGTGCGAAATTGAGGTGTCGAGCAGGTTAAATAATTTGAACAACTTAATTACGCAAAAGGATTATATTATAAGCGTCGGCAAAAATGACGGGCTTAAAACTATGTCCGATGAAAAAAAATCCGAATTTAGTTTAGCGGTTAATAATATAAAGAGGCTGTTAGAACAAAGAGCAACACAGTTACAATAGCAAAAAGGAGGTAAATTAAAATGGAAAAACCGAAGAAATTAGTGTTTGATATTGAAGAGGTGGAAACTATCATTAAGCGGTTAGAATCAAATCTTAAAAGTCAAGCCGAACAGATAAGTTTGTTACAAGCGGAAAAGCAAGAGCTTTCGGGTTGGAAAGGTTTATTCGCCTCAGCATTTAACGATAGATTGAATACCACTATGGATACGTATAATCTGGTGAATGGGGATTTTAATAAGAAAATTGAAGAATTAAAAACAACAAAGAACGGATATTCGGAAGCAAAGGATGAAGTTGGTCGCTTTTCGTCCGAACTACATAATTATGTAACTGCAAGTTTGAGTTCGTTGCCTTCAAGACCCGTTGTATTCGCGCGTTCGCAAGCATCAAGGGCAGTTATAAATCAGTGGATACACCGTCTTTCCGGTCAGAGTTCAATGCTTTGCGGTATACAGAAAAGAAATGGAATAAACTTGCAGCAGCAAATTGCAAAAATAGAGGATGCATGGAAGGATGACGATGTGCATAATTTGGCGTATGCTTTAAAGAGAGTTGATTACCTTATTAATGAAATGATACGAGTTTGCGATGGCATATTTGCCGCAAATGTTGAGACCATGGATCTTAAAGCGTTGAAACAAACTTTAAGATTCTAATGATTTAAAGTACTTATGCTGATAAAGCTTGTTTATTATACAATAACTCATTAATATATGTGTCATAAAAATCTTGATTAAATATCGATAATTATATTAAATTAAATTAAGGTATAATGTATGAAAAAAATTGATATAAATTTAGATGAGTTAGTGGGCGCATCCGGCGATAATATACAATCTAGCTTAAATAGTTTAAGTTCCGGATTAAACAATTCGGGTTTTAAAGAGTTTATGAGTTCGTTAGGGTCGTCGCTTGGTTTAACGTGGGATTGTAATTATGCCGTTCAATGCTTAGAAGCCGCGGCGGAAATTTTAAATAAGAGCCGTGACCATATTGATAGGGTGTGTTCTCATTACAGTATATCGTTGAATTTTGCCACAATACCGTTGAATTTTGTCACAATAGTGGCGACAATAAATAACAGTAAAAAAAATGCGGTTATTATCTCTTACGAGAGTAGTAATCAAGGTCATGCGTGTCAAATGGATACATTTTTGCAGCCATTAAAGCATGCCGGCCTTACTAAAGAGATTCGCGATATAAAGTATATCGTATATGAAGGCGACAGCAAGCTTAGAACTTTTATGTTTTCGCATTTATCTGAAGTTGATATCGTTATCTCTCCGGGCAATCCAAGTACGGGGGCTAAGTCAATATTTATGGACGCGAGCTATATTCAATTGTATGGGAAGTATCCTTTGGTTACGTATCCTTTCCCTTATGATGCTTTCTTTCATGAACTTGGACATGCTCTGTTTTTTTGTATAGCCGGGACTTATGGAAATAGAGTTGCATATGATGAACGACTTAAGGCTTTGTTAGAAATAGACTTTGACAACATAATCGGTAAGTATCAAAATTACGGTAACGTCTTAGCAGAACTAAAAAATCCCGGTAAAGATGCTATTTTATCAAGTACAGCCAACATAATCGGTAAGTATCGAAGTTATGGTAACGTCTTAGCAGAACTAAAAAATCCCGGTAAAGATGCTATTTTATCAAGTACAGCAGAGATTGTTATCAGCGCTTTTAAGAAGGATTTAAATCGTTTTACATATGCGGAAACTTTTCCAATAATTGATATTTACGGTGATTTCTCCTATGGAAGGCTTGGATCAGCTCGTGATTATAGCGGACTCCCAAATCAGTTTGGAGCTTCTTCCGAATTTTTTGCCGCTTATTTTTCTAGGTTTCTAACAAATAAGGCTTTAGCGGAGAGATCATTTAACGAATATTTTCCTAATTCTACAAGTTATGCGAACACTAAAGTTAGCTGCGAAATAGATTAATGGTAAAAATCATATCTCGTGTCTTTGAAAGAAGATGCAAGATTCTGATGACGGATTTAAGCCGGAGGTCTAATGAGAAAAATTGATATAAATTTAAATGAATTAGCCAGCGTATGCGGCGATAATATACAGTCTAACCTAAATAGTTTAAGTTCCGGATTAAACAGTTCGGGCTTTAAAGAGTTTATGAGTTCGTTAGGGTCGTCGCTTGGTTTAGCGGGGAATTGCAATTATGCGGTTCAATGTATGGAAGCCGCGGCAGCGATTTTGATTAAAAGCCGTGATTATATAGAAAACGCATATAATACCTATTCAGGTGTTGAAGCTGACTGTACATGTGTCGCTGCGGGTTGGATATTTCCTCTGATTGTTGGCCCCGCCATCCTTGAGAATAGAATTGCCAGGGCTATTAGGACTGTCCAGTGTGCCTGCACACCGAATGAACTCGCCAGAGCTTTCACTAAAGCTTTGGAAGCTATTAAAGACTGGGAGGCAGCCGGAGGCGATCCGGTTGTAATCCGAAATTTAATTAAGAAAGTCACTAAAATTCTCGAAAAAGCCGACTGGTCAGTCGACGTACGGATGCGTTCGGCTGACCTTGCTGAAGCTTACAGGGAAGCTATGAAAGTTCTTAAAGACTGGGAGGCCGCCGGGGGCGATCCGGTTGTAATCCGAAATTTAATTAAGGAAGTCACTAAAATACTTGAGAAAGCCGGCTGGTCACCCGAACGCATCCGTAAAATCACTGATGCTACCCCGCTTACCTTTACCAATGCTGAAGTTAAAGCTTTTGAAGCTGTAAAAGCTGTTCAGAATGCCCGTACACCGGCTGAAGCAACTGAAGCTTTCGAGAAAGCCTTGAAAGCTCTTAAAGATTGGGAATCTGCCGGGGGCGACCCTGATTTAATCCGAGATTTTGCTAAGGATATCAATACAACTCTTCGGCGTCATGCTCACACCGCCAAGAAAGCCGGCTTGTCTGGTGATGATATCGACGAACTCAACCGCACAATCGATAGAGCTGCCAGATTTTCTAAAGTCAGATTTAACAAGGCCAAGGAAGCAAAGTTACTGGGAAAAGTACCGGAGTTACCGAAAGTCGGAGCAGTCGAAGTAGTTGGAAAAGTAGCAGGGAGAATCGGAGCAGCCGGAAAAGTATTCGGAGTAACCGGAGAAACCGGAGAGCATACAGCAAGGATTTGGCGTAACGACACAAACACTGTGGTTGGCGGTCCGTATACATTTGAATACACCGGGCAGGACTTATGGGTGTATTTT
>Ga0209737_10001701_pt1 | contig 15643 bp, 7 predicted proteins | sample TergutCu122P3_FD_187284 | JGI IMG/M metagenome (GOLD analysis project Ga0209737, IMG submission 187284) | Cubitermes ugandensis P3 segment gut microbial communities from Kakamega Forest, Kenya - Cu122 P3 (SPAdes) (version 2) | ecosystem: Host-associated > Arthropoda: Insects > Digestive system >...
AACGACCACCGATTGTATGAAGCGCACGGCAAAGCGGCAGCGACAGCTTTTACAGAACTTGAAAGATTCGCGGCGTTTCAAACCGGCGACATGAATAACCGCACCCGTGAAATCAGCGGAAACCTTTGTGCCGCCGCTTTCCGCCACGACGCGTCACGCGCTCTTGATCCGCAGTTACATACGCATTTTGTCGTAGCCAACGCTACGTGGGATTCAGAGAAAGAGCGCTGGCTGTCACTCGATACCTGCGAGATGTTCCGCGCCATACGCTACGCCGGAAAAGTCTATCAGAATGAACTTGCTTTGGAATGCCGACGCCTGGGATACGCAATTGAAACTGTCCGCAATAATAAAGGCGTTGTGGAAGGTTTTGAAATCGCGGGCGCAGGTAAAGACATTCGAGAAAGATACAGTAAACGCCGCGCGGAAGTGGAGGCAGGTATAGCCCGATTTTTTCAGGAAAAAGGGCGTATGCCCTCTGTAAAAGAAATCCATGTCATTACGCGGGAAACCCGCAATGTAAAAATGCGCGAAATCACTACGCCGCAAGTCCGTGATTTACAGCGCAATCAGCTTTCCGCCGAAGAAATGGCCTCTCTGGAGGCCGTAAAACAGCGAGCCACAGGCAGTGAGGGTGTTTCCCTGGGTTCTGCGTGGAGCGCTCTTAAAAGGGCTACAGAGCATATTTTTGAACGGGAATCAGTTGTACATGGACATAAGGTTTTAGCCGAAGCGCTTAACCGCAATATCGGATTCATCAATCTCGACAAACTGCGCGCGTGTATGACCAGCACGAAGAACGGCATCATTCAACTGACGCAGAATATAAAGAATCCGCTGCTTTCGTCGCAATGGACATCAAAACGCAGTTTGCACCTTGAACGCCGGGTGGTCAATTTTGTCAATCAAACGCAAAACTATTGCAGCCCGCTTGGACGAACAGAAAATGTTGCATTCAATTTCAAATCAGACGAACAGCGCCGCGTCGTACTTGAAACCCTCAATAATCGGGACAGGGTGTACGCCATTCGCGGTCGCGCGGGAACAGGGAAAACAACCTGTCTTTCAGAAATCCGCAAAGGACTGGAAGCAGCCGGCAGGACGGTTTTCTATCTAGCGCCTACATCCTCCGCTGTGGAAGTTCTGAAAAAAGACGGTTTCATTAATGCTACTACGGTTTCCGGTTTTTTAGTGAATCGCCCGAAAAACCTGCGTGATGCCGTTGTTATTATCGACGAATCCAGTCTCCAGTCTAACGAAATGGGAGCCGCTGTACTGGATGCCGCGCGTAACGCCCGCATTCTTTTCGTAGGTGACACCCGGCAGCATGTTTCCGTAGAAGCCGGAGATTTTTTGAGAATACTTGAACAACACTCAAATCTGCGATCTTCCGAACTGAAAGATATTCGCCGCCAGGTTTCTGCGGAATACAACGCAGCCGTTCGTACTCTGTCGGACGGTAAAGCCGTAAAAGGAATGACGCAGATTGACGCTCTTGGCTGGATTGAAGATGCGCGCGGAACATATATCAGTCAGGCGGCGGATGAATACATTGCCAGAACCGAAGACGGCATCAATCCTGATCAGTGTATAGCGATTGCGCCGACGTGGCGGGAAAACCATCTTTTGACCGAAGCGATACGGCAAAAACTGAAAGAACTGAAACTGCTTGGCGACGGCGTCACGATGGATGTTTATCATCCGCTGGACTGGACAAAGGAACAGCGGGCGGATGCTGAAAACTACCGGCCGGGAATGTTTCTTACATTCAATACAGCCATAAAGGGAATATCGCGCGGCGAAACGCTTGAAATTGAAAGAATTGAAAATGGTAAACTTTGGTTCAAAGGACATAAAAAGCCTGTCAACGCCGAAGCTACAGCGGAAAAGTTTGCCGTTTCCGAATCACGAACGATAGAGCTTTCTGTCGGTGACAAGGTTCTTATACGCCGTAATAACTACGACACCGGTCTTATCAACGGAAACGTTCTGACCGTCGAAAAGATCAACAGGGATGGTTCCATCAAAACCCGTGAAGAAGGGACAAGCATTCCGGCGGGTTTCAGGCACTTTGCGCATGGTTACGTTGTTACAAGTCACAAATCGCAGGGACGGTCACATAAATATGAAGTAGTCGCCTCCGAACGCCTTGACGCCGTTGCCGCTTATGTCGCGCTGTCGCGTGGTAAAAAATCGGCACGGGTATTTACGCCGGATAAAAACAGTCTTTTTGAAAACCTTGGAAAACCGACCGACCGACTGGCCGCGCTGGATGTTCTTAACAAAGAAAGACAAAGATACCTGCGTCAGGGCAAAGTCAGGAATAATCCATTAACCAGTATCGCGCTTAACTATGCCAGATATACCCATTATGGCATTGACTACAGTGGCGACTACGAAAACAACTTTCAATCAAAACCAATATCGAAACCAGAAATCGAATCAAAACCCAAACACGACTTTGAATTCAGTCTGTAAGGAGAAATAAAATATGCCTTATGTATCACACAGTGCGGGACGTGTCGGCGAAACATTCATTTTCCCGGATGGAACAGAGCGCGTTCTTGCAAATCTTTACTTAATGCAGGCAAAACTTATGAATAGCGCAACCCTGCTAAAGCTCTATTATTCATTTTGCGAAGTAGAAGTTTCCGGCGAACGTCTTAATATGATCTTTGATGATATTACTACCGGAAGAATGGGTACGGTATCCAGAGATGATAACGATGCCGATACGCTCATAACCGAACCAGTCATTACCGATATTATCTACTTTGATACCTCTGACGCCGATCAGAATGTTTTATGTTAGTTATGCCGGAATCATGTTATATGCCGCAAATCTGCGAAACTCATAGTTCAGGAGCGCGCGGTAAACCACGCGCCGCAAAACGACGCGAGCGCCGTTTTGCATTATTGTGGAAAATCTTGACAGCTATGCTATCCGTGGAAATGGGTGCCCTACCCATTCCCCCGAATACCATAACTATCAAGACGCAATACTTCATAAAAAATCTGCGATTTGTTATGTTGCGCCAAAAAGTGCTTCCAGAGTGCTTTCAAAGCGCGTCTAAAGCGCTTCCATGAAAGCACTCTGAAAGCTTTTAGGAAGTTCTTGAAATGCACTTGGGAAGCACTTTGGAAGTACATGAAAAGCGCTTTGAACGCACTTATTGGAGATCATTTCAGTGGCTGGAAGACCGTATCAATCAATATTGACGCCTCATATAAATGAAATTATTACTTTGCGGCGAAAAAGACCGCCGATGTCTTATTCGCAAATTGCGATATTGTTGCACGATAAATACAAAATCACTATTGGCAAAGTGGGTATTCGTGATTTTATGAAACGGCGGGCAAAAAAGGACTCCAAAATCTGTAAATTCGCATGGGATGCTGAATTTTCCGCCGCAAATAATCTACCGGAACCCAAGGCAATAGAACCCCCAACAATGTTAAAGCCACCGGCAATACCGGAAGATGACGACGACTTTGAAATACCAAAGTTCAAGGATGTAATGAAATACAGTGACACTTATAACCTGACTCTGATGTCGCCCGAAGAAGCGGCGGCTCTGGAAGAAAGAATCAGAAGGAAAAAAGAAAGAGACAAAGAAAAGGAGAAAAACTAATGTCTACCATTATTTTCACGGCAGGAGCAAAAGGCGGTACCGGCAAATCTACAATATTGCGGTTTCTTATCACTTATCTCAGGGAGAACGGTTTAAATCCGACACTTTTGGATATGGACGATGAAAGCCGTACTTTAGGTCGTTACTTTCCGGAAGCGGAAAGGGTAGAAATGAAAAAAACGGCTTCAAACGACATTCTTATTCAGAAAGTAGTTACAGAAGGCGAGAAACTCATTGTTGCCGACCTTAAAGCTGGAACCGGGCGCGATACGCTTCTATGGTGGAAAGATGTCCCGTTTGAAGAATTGTCTGCTGTTCACGATGTAAAATTCATTTGCATCCTCTCTATTACGTCTCACCCCGACAGTGTTCACTCTGCCATGAATTGGGCTTTCGAGCTTGGCGATAAAGTCTCGTATATCGTATGTAAAAACTATAAAGACGGGGACATGTTTAGCGATTATGACCAGTCCAGCCAGGCGGTAACCTTCCGCGGCGAACGCAATCCCATACACATTCAAATGCCGGTACTTGACGCGGAGTACATGGCTCCGCTTGAACGGAAGAATCTGACGATTGCGGAAGTTCTCAAAGCGGGCGGCGCTCCGGAGATCAACGGCAAGGAACTCGAACCCATCCTGACAGAATACATGGTACGCGCACGGCTCCGCACTTTTCAGCGGAATATTTTTGCGCAGTTCAACCCCGTTTTAGAGCTTTTACGGGAAAGGGTTTAACTATTATGTACGGAGTTTTTGGTGAGCTTGCGGCGGAACAACGCCGCGAGAAACAACCCGATAGCGTATTGTCAGACGAACTCGAAGCCGAAGTTTTCAGGAATCTTTCAAGCCAGGAGCAGAATGAGTTTTACAGTATGTGCCGCAAGCTCAAAATCGACAAATATGATACAGAGCTATTCCGCATCATGTCGCTGTTCCAGTACCAGAAGCGTTACCTTGAAGACATTCCCTCTGAAATCGAAAAGCACAAAAAGGAACTTGAAAAATTTTTGGAAGAAACAGAAAAGCTGGCACGGCAGACAAGACAAAGTTCTGAAGAAATCGACAGACATTTAAGCCAGGTCGTGGAGCTTAACAGCCAGACACAGGCTCCATTGCAGAGCATTCAGTCTCAGGCCAAAGAGGTTGTGGGTAAAACAGCCGGTACGCTTCACCGTGAAGTGCGTAACGGTCTTGACAATATCAAAGCCGGGATAACCGCACATTTCGCCGGGATCAATACCGAAGTAAACAACACGCTTAAAACCATGCGAAACGACATACACGCAACGATGGACAATATCATCGCCCAGATGAAGGAAACGCTCAAGGCTGATATTCAGAAGGCATTGAAGGTTGGCGAGATGGAAGAAACCAACAATGCCGTTTCCAAAGCCATTGAATTACGAAAAGAGGCTGTCGAAGCGCTGAAAGCGGAATCAGCGGCGCTGGTGAAAGAAGCTCTGGCATTGAAAGCAGAACGGGCGGCATTTGAAAAGGAGCGGAAACAATATCGAGGGGATACGGTGATGACGTGCTGGGTGAACTGGCGCTTTTCCGCGATTATGCTTGCCGGTTTTATTTTCAGTTTCTGGCTTTTCTTTCATAACAGATACGTCGGGCAGGTTGCCGAATCGCGGGAAATGATCATCGGTCAGGTTGATGAAAACCGCGCCGTACTTCTGGAACTGGCCAAAACCGGCCACAAAATCGAATTAGGCAAAGACGATAAAGGACGGCAGCAGCTTTTTGTCAGAAACGCTTCCGGATGGACTACCCCGGATAAAAGAGGCGTCATTAACATCAGGTGAGCCGCCTTACGGCGGCAGTGGCTGGTGGCTGGTAGGGAGCGCACCTGTGTGTGTGCCCATTTATAGGGTTTATCGCCCGTCCGTGAACCACCTTTTAAACAATTTCCAAAATTAGTTATAGGAGTTTTTGTGGCTAAAGGCGCATACCTTGCGCATGACCGGTTCGCGTCGCAGACGCGGATGTACTTTCAGATGGTGTTTATCGGCCTTGTGATCGGCGCGTTTATATATGCCGGAATCATGAACCTTGTTCTTTCCCGCATCACCGCGCCGATCCCTGAACTGATTGACGGCGCTTACGCTATACACGCTAAAAGCCCAAATCTGCCCGTGAGATCTCTCCTGAAATACTACGTGTCATTTAATCCCCGGAACTACTTCAACTTTAAGTGGAACAAATTTAAGTGGTACAAAAACCGGGTTCCCGATGAAGTGGTAGAGCCGGAGCTTCGCGCCCTGCTCGGCGGACGCGACAGGGTTTCAAGAGACCTCTATGTTAAAACCGTTTTCTATGTTTCTCAGGGAAAAGTTGAAGAGCTTCGCCGGATTATACCCACAAGTCTGATCTTCTTCCCGGTTTTCGGCATTTTGTACTTTGTGCTGTTTAGCTGGATTAACCGCAGGAACGAGAAAACTAAATTTGTACGCGGAACCAGTCTCCTGAAATTTGACGCGCTCAGGAAAAAACTCAATAAAGCTATCCGTAAGGAAAAAACCGAAACGCCGCTGCGCCTCGGCGAAGTTCTTTTGCCTGATTCCGTTTCACGCCGCCATATGCTTGTACTCGGTACGTCCGGAACCGGCAAATCCGTTACACTGAACCGGCATATCGCAACACTTCGCGAAAAGGCCGGAAAATGCGTCATATACGATGTGAAGGGAGAGTTCTGCGCAAAGCATTTTACCGGCAATGACATCATCTTTTACCCCTTTGACCAGCGGTCTATCGCATGGAGCTTTTTCAACGAGGTAAAGGACTACCCTGATCTGGACATCCTTTGTACGTCGCTCTTTGAACCTCCAAAAGATTCAAAAGATACGTACTGGTATAACGCCGCAAGAGACGTTTTCCGCACCGGCCTGTTTTATCTGTACGAAAGAAACAAAAAGACCAATAAACACATTTGCGATTTCTTTTCCGAACCGCTGTCAAAGATTCACGAAAAACTGTCTACATTGCCGGTTAGCGAACGCGGCGCTTTAAAGCACATCGACAAGCACGATTCCAATCAGGCGGCATCTGTAATCTCTATCCTGCAGGAAAGGATCGTCTTCTTTCGCTACCTCACAGACAGAGACGGAACTTTTTCGTTTCGTGATTACATCAGCCAGGAGGATAAGTTTCCCGGCAGCCTCTTCCTGATGAATATCAGAAGATATGACGCGATTTTCAGGCCGTTAATGACTTTCGTCGTCGATGTCATGATCCGCGAAGTTTTATCTCTGACCGACAGTTTTAACAGGCGTATCACATTTTTAATTGATGAATTTGGTTCACTGGCAAAGCTGCCCGCAGTTTTCGATTTTCTGACAATGGCACGTTCAAAGGGCGGATTTCTGGTTATTGCGAATCAGGATCTCGGTTCGGTTTCAAGCGTATACGGGCAGGATCAGAAGGAGACATTTTTTAATAATTTTAACATTCATCTGACGTTCAGATTGAATGACCCAACGACGGCGGAGTTTATATCAAGGGCTTTCGGAGAGCGCGAAGTAATCAAATTTTTTGAGAGCGACGCATTTTCACCCACAACGGTTGGAAACAGCGTAACCCTGGGCGAGCAGGAAAAACTGGAAAAGATCATTCTCCCCACAGAGTTCCAGAGTTTACCGGATTTTTGCACATATCTGAAAATCGCCAACTACGGAACCGCATATATGGAAACCCGGAGAGAATTTATGGAAGCAAAGACAGAAGAATTTATTCAGCGAAGTTTCACAATTGAAGAAGTCATTAAGCGTGACCGCAAAATAACTATGTCGCCTGTTTCAGCGGCGGCAGCAATGTCTACCAAAAAAGTTGCATAAGGAAAAACATGTGGATAATCCCATCAATATTATTTCGGTATGTTCAGGAATCGGCGGACTCGACAGAGGCGTTATGTACGCTCTCAGATCAATCGGCTTTACGCCTCGCACAAACAGTTACGTGGAGAGGGAAGCATTTGCCTGCGCGATCCTGGCAGCGCGCATGGAAACGGGCGATCTGGATGCAGCGCCTGTTTGGACTGACATTACAAATTTCCCAGCAGCAAGCTTTGCAGGGTGTACAGACATGGTTATCGGAGGGATACCGTGCCAGGGCTTTAGTGTCGCAGGGAAACGCGCCGGAGTTAACGACGCCCGCTGGCTCTGGCCTGATTTCTGGCGAATCGTCAGAGAATCAAACGCCAAAACCCTGTTCATTGAAAATGTTCCAGGCTTCGTTTCAGGAGGTGGACTGGCGGCCATTCTTTCCGACCTTGCCTTATGCGGGTGGACTGCTCAATGGGATTGTTTTACCGCGGCAGAAATCGGCGCACCGCACAAAAGGAAAAGGTTCTTTCTGCTGGCGAACGCCGCTGGCATCAGAAGCGCAGCGCGTCGGCCCGTCGGCGCGGGACAGTCATGGAGACCCGCATCTGTCTGCTCAGGCGCTGATATGGCGGACGCCGACGGCGGGCGATGGGACAGACAGAATCAAAGTAATCCGTTCGGAAACCAAAGGAGAGTACCGGAACTCTGCGGCGCGATGGGCGACGCCGATGGCACGGGACTGGAAGGGTACAAATTCAGAGGAACATGTGACCGGAAAAGGACGCAGGCACATGGATCAGCTTCCAAATCAGGCAAAGTACCTGTTTGGCCGCCCGGCCCCGGAGACAGAAACGCATGGGAACGCATTGCCGCCGTCCGGCCAGACCTTGTTCCCGCAATTGAAAATAAACTGAATCCGCGTTTTGTCAACTGGCTGATGGGACTTCCGGCAGGATGGTCGGAAGTCCCCGGAGCGGCGCGTATAGACATGCTGCGGGCATTAGGAAACGCAGTCGTTCCGGCAACAGCGGAACTGGCGCTTATTACACTCTGGAACAGGATGAAATCAATGGTGGAGGGATAACATAATGACACCCAAAATGGAATTTTACTCGAACCTTGCCGCAGAGACTACTGAACGGGTAACACGTGAATGGCCGTCATTTCTTGAAATTTCCGGGCGAATGTACAAATATCCGTTTCACGATCAGCTTATGATCTACGCACAGAGGCCGGATGCTACCGCCTGCGCTTCATTTGACTTGTGGAATAATGATCTAAATCGCAAGGTAAAACGCGGCTCAAAAGGTATTGCCCTGATTGATGATTCAGGGGATTCGCTACGTTACGTCTTTGACGTATCAGATACATACGGAATCAATAAAAACATACCACTCTGGGCTTTCAAACAGGAACATGAAGAACCGGTATTGAAAGCTCTTGCAGACACATACGGAGATTTAGAGGGCAATCTGTCAAATGCCATCGACAGGATTGCCAGGAAGCTGGCAGATGAGTATTTTGAAAAACATCAAAACGACATCAAAGAAGCTATTCCGTATGTCACGGAATGGGAGTTTTGCGAAATCGCCGCCGCAAGCACCGCATATGCCATCCGCTCCCGCTGCGGGCTTGATGCGGATTTTCCCGGCGATTTACAATTGTCCGAACTTACGCCGGAAAGCACACGCGCTCTCGGCAATACCGTAAGCATTCTCTCGGAACAGGTATTGCGCGGAATCGAAATCTCCGTTAAACAATATGAATATGAAAGGAAACAACATGAACGAAGAACCAGTCAAACTGACATATCAAAAAGCGGACAACGGGGATTATTTGATTCCCAACCTGACGTTGCCGGAAGAAAAACCGCTGAATATGTACGGCAGGATGCGCAAGGTTTATCTGAAAAACCACCGTCCGATAATATACAACGAACTGCTTCTTACCGGGAAACTGAACAGCCATCTCTCGGAAATCAGCCGGACGGCGGAAGAACGTATGGAGCGATTGATGGAAGAATTGACAAAGAACGATCCGCCCCCCGACAAAGCAACAAATCAGATGGGCTGGGTAGGACACATGAACAGCCTGCACGAACAGGCCAGGGAAATCGTTCTCGCGGAACTGGTCTACAATTAACACTGTTCGATGCGGAACCGGTAAACACAGTTTCAACTTCTGCGCCGGTTACTGCTGTTTCTGCCCATGAAGAAACGGCAGGCAATCGCCTGTTCGAAAAAACTCCCACACCTGCAACCGGCGTGTCTGCTGATGCCGCACCGGAAACCATCGAAAACACGCGCGGCGATGATGAACCGCATATTCCTGTACCCGGCGACCGCTACAAAATACAGGGACGCATGTTTGAGGTGGATGCGGTTTACGCTAACAACGTAAGCCTGCGTGATGTTACATTTCAAAATGGTACAGGTTTTCCGATATTCCGCAGTGAATCCATTGAATTGCTACAAATGTATACGCCTGTCTTGCGGGCGCAACCGGAGCATGAAACACAGGCTGAACCTGTAACCACAGAAACAGTAAAACAGTACGAATTGGGTTACGGATATATGGGTAACGGCCTGTCCGTATGGAACAGGCTGGAGGAAAAAGATGGGGAATATGTTACCGTTGCCCATATCTCGCCAGAGCGCGAAATAACGTTTTACGACGGCGCACTACCCGAAGCAGTAAAAACCAAAATCCTCGAAACGGCGAAAACTGCTGAGATAACCGTACAGGACGCACGGGTATTGACCGCACCGGTGTTGCGGGACAGTATTGCAAAAACGGGACTGGTAACAGAACCCGAAGCGCCGCCACCGGCGAAAGTTACAAGTGCTGAAACGTCCGCAGCAAAAGTGGTGTTCACCGACCCTAAATACGACAGGCCGCAAGTCGAAAATTTCCGCATTACAGATTTTCATTTAGGTGAAGGCGGCGCGAAAACCAAATACGGGTTTAATACGGAAGCCATACGCACACTCAAACAGATTGAAACCGAAAACCGCCATGCCACGCCGGAAGAACAAACCATCCTTTCCAAATACGTAGGATGGGGCGGCCTACCGCAAGCCTTCGACGGTGAAAACTCACAATGGGCGAAGGAATACGCCGAACTGAAAGACCTGTTATCGGCGAATGAATACGAATCGGCGCGATCTTCAACGCTCAACGCTCATTACACCTCGCCCGTTGTCATTCAGGCCATGTACGAAACCATTGAACGTATGGGCTTCACAAAAGGCAATATCCTTGAACCAGCCTGCGGCGTCGGCAATTTCATCGGGATGCTGCCCGACAGCATGAAAGATTCAAAAGTCTACGGCGTGGAGCTTGACAGCATCACAGGACGCATTGCCCAAAAACTCTATCCGAACGCGAATATTCAGGTAAAAGGTTTTGAGAAAACCGAAATGCCCGACGCCACGTTTGACCTTGCCATCGGTAATGTTCCCTTCGGCGATTACGGCGTAGCAGACAGGCGCTATGACCGCCATCGGTTCCATATTCACGACTACTTTTTTGCCAAAACTCTTGATCAGGTACGACCGGGCGGCATTGTCGCTTTCATTACCTCGCAAGGCACGATGGATAAACAATCGTCCGATGTTCGCCGGTACATCGCACAACGCGCAGAACTGCTTGGCGCTGTACGTTTACCATATAACGCATTCAAAGCAAATGCAGGAACCGATGTAACCGTCGATATCATCTTTCTGCAAAAACGTGAACGGCAGATCGACATCGCTAACGATGCCGCCGGATGGATTCACCGGGGAGAACTGGAAAACGGTATTCCCGTGAACAGCTACTTTGCAAAAAACCCGGAAATGATTCTGGGACGCATGGCCTGGGGCAATAAGCTGTACGGCGATCAAAGCCGTAGTACATCCTGCCATCCGATAGAAGGAGCCGATCTTGCCGAGCAATTGCGGGAAGCTCTTTCGCGTATTGAAGGTTTTATTACTGAACCGGAGTTTGACGCCGACACGCCTGATGCCGTAGATAAATCACTTCCCGCCGACCCTGGCGTCAGAAATTTCAGCTACACCGTTATAGATAACACTGTGTATTTCCGTGAAAACTCGCGCATGAATCCTGTAGAAACTTCCGCCGTTGCACTTGAACGCATCAAAGGGATGGTCGCTTTGCGCGACTGCACACGGGAACTTATTGATTATCAGCTTGACGGTCGAAGCAACGAGGCTATTCAGGCGAAACAGGCAGAACTGACGAAACGCTATGATTCCTTTACGGAAAAACATGGACTGATTAACTCCACAGCCAATAAACGCGCATTTAATGAAGATTCCACCTATTACCTGCTCGCCTCACTTGAAATCATAGATGAAAACGGTGAACTGGCCAAAAAAGCCGACATGTTCACAAAGCGTACCATCGCGGCGCGTTCCGTTGTCACTGCGGTTGATACTTCCAGTGAAGCTCTTGCTGTTTCCATCGCAGAGAAAGCTTTTGTGGATTTGCCCTATATGGCCTCACTTACCGGATTCACCGAAGCAAAGATAGCATCAGACCTAAAGGGCGTAATCTTTCAGGATGCAGACCTTCTGACTGATTCCGATAAATGGCGATGGGTTACAGTCGACGAATATCTTTCGGGAAATGTCCGCGATAAACTCCGCACAGTGAAAACTTTTGCGGAAACCCGGCCGGAACAGGCCGCTATGGTAGCGCCGAATATTGCTGCTTTGGAGCAGGCGCAGCCAAAAGACCTTGACGCATCAGAAATCTCCGTCCGGTTAGGTTCTACGTGGATAGACAGAAAGTATGTTGAACAGTTCGTCGATGAACTTCTGGAATATCCCTATCACTACAAGCCCTATGTAAACTACTGCGCACACTCAGGAGAATGGAATGTCGAGAGACTGAATTCTGCAAACCGGATACTGACAGGCGTAACCTACGGAACCGGCAAAATGGACGCTTTCCGCATCATTGAAGAAACGCTGAATCTGCGCGATGTGCGCGTTTACGATACAAAAACAAACTCGGACGGCAATAAAATTACCGAAATCAATAAAGCCGAAACCACAAAAGCGCAGCAAAAGCAGGAAACCATCAAGCAGGCGTTCAAAGACTGGATTTTCAACGATCCGGAAAGACGGCAGGAACTTGTAAAAACCTACAATGAAAAATTTAACTCTACGCGGCCACGGGAATATGACGGCCAGCACCTGAACTTTGTCGGCAAGAATCCGGAAATCTCTCTGCGACCGCATCAGCTTAATGCCGTTGCCCATATACTCTACGGCGGCAATACATTACTTGCTCATGAAGTCGGCGCGGGTAAAACATTTGAAATGGTTGCCGCCGCTATGGAAGCCAAAAGGCTTGGTCTTTGCCGGAAATCTCTTTTTGCCGTTCCGAATCATCTTACCGAACAATGGGGCAGTGAATTTCTGCGGCTCTACCCATCGGCGAATATCCTTGTTGCCACGGCAAAGGATTTCGAGACGGGAAACAGGAAGAAGTTCTGTGCGCGCATTGCCACAGGAGACTATGACGCCGTGATTATCGGCCATAGTCAAATGGAAAAGATTCCTATATCGGAAGAGCGGCAGGCGCGGTTTCTACGCGATCAGGTTGAAGACATTGCTATCGGCATTGCGGAACTGAAAGAAGCGGACGCGCCGCGTTTTTCCATCAAACAACTGGAAAAAACCAAAAAAACGCTGGAAGCGCGGCTGGAGAGATTATTTGACGAAGGCCGCAAGGATAACGTTGTTACTTTTGAGCAGCTTGGATGCGACCGGCTGTTTGTAGATGAAGCGCATAGTTTCAAGAATCTGTTTTTGTATACCAAAATGAGAAATGTTGCCGGTATTACTCAAACCGAAGCCCAGAAATCCAGCGACCTCTTTTTGAAATGCCGCTATCTTGACGAAATCACCGGAGGAAAGGGCATTATCTTTGCTACCGGTACGCCGGTCTCAAACTCCATGACTGAAATGTACACCATGCAAAGGTATCTTCAATATGACGCTCTGGAACGGCACGGCCTGATTCATTTCGATTCATGGGCAAGCACCTTTGGTGAAACAGTCACGGCTATTGAGCTTGCGCCGGAAGGAACCGGATACCGGGCGCGGACACGCTTTGCCCGGTTCCACAACCTTCCGGAGATTATGTCTATGTTTAAGGATGTCGCTGACATTAAGACCGCTGACATGATGAACCTGCCACGGCCGAAAGCTCATTTTCATACCGTGGTTGTAGAACCTTCGGATATTCAGCGGGAAATGGTGGCTGCACTTTCAGAACGGGCTGCGGCTGTTCACGCAAAACTGGTTGAACCGTATGAAGATAACATGCTCAAAATCACAAGCGACGGGCGAAAGATCGGACTTGACCAGCGATTGGCAAATGCCTTACTCCCTGATTTTCCGGGAAGCAAGGTTAACGCCTGTACGGACAATATCTTTAAAATATGGAAAGAAACGGAAAGCGACAAGCTGACACAGTTAGTATTTTGCGATTTCTCGACGCCGAACGCTGACGGGCGTTTTAACGTTTATGACGACATCAGGGGAAAACTGATCGCGCGGGGTGTACCCGAAAAGGAAATGGCCTTTATTCACGACGCCAAAACCGAAGCGAAAAAGAAAGACCTTTTTGAGAAAGTACGGCGGGGAGACGTGCGGATACTTTTCGGAAGCACATTCAAAATGGGAAGCGGAACGAATGTGCAGGATAGATTGATTCATCTTCATGACCTTGATTGTCCGTGGCGGCCCGCTGATCTTGAACAACGCGCCGGCCGCATCGTTCGGCAGGGGAATATGAATCCCGAAGTGCATATTACGCGATATGTCACGGAAGGTACTTTCGATGCCTACCTTTACCAGACCATTGAAAACAAGCAGCGGTTTATAAGCCAGATCATGACCAGCAAATCGCCCGTGCGGTCTTGCGAGGATGTGGACGAGGCTGCGCTGTCCTATGCCGAGATAAAGGCTTTATGCGCCGGGAATCCGCTCATCAGGGAAAAGATGGATCTTGATATTGAAGTTGCGCGGCTGCGTCTTCTGAAAGCGGACTATCAGAGCCAGCGTTACAAACTGGAAGACGCGATTCTGAAAACTTATCCTAAGACGATTGAAGCGGCGAAAGAGAGGATTGCGGGATACAGGGATGACCAGGAGAGGCTAAAAGCGGGAACAGCGCCGAATGAAGACGGGTTTTCGCCTATGAAAATCGCCGGTGTGGTACATACGGAAAAGGCATTGGCCGGACAGGCGCTTATAGATATGTGTAAGACCGTTACCGGAAAGGAGCCTGTAAAAATCGGGACGTATCGCGGGTTTGATATGTATCTGTCATTCTGCCCCGTTCTTCAATCATATGAAGCTACACTCAAGGGAGCAATGAGCCATTCAACGGTGTTGGGAACCGACGTTCACGGCAATATCACGCGCTTGAACAATCTTCTTGGTAAGCTGCCGGAACGGTTAGATGAAGTACGACATGGACTTGATGACACGCAAAAGCAACTGGAAACAGCCAAAGAAGAAATAAAAAAGCCCTTCCAGTTTGAAGCGGTATTAGCGGCGAAATCTCAACGCCTCGCGGAACTTGATTCACAATTGAATATGGATAATACCCCGAGTCAGTCTGAACCGGCCGTGCCGGAAGCGGAAACCGAAGCTGAAAACGAACCGGAAGATGATTTGGAATACATCGCGAAAGAGGATGAATGGGGAACGGATTATGTGGATGATCAGAACATGAATGAAATCAGCCGCGCGACGGATGAAATAGATTCATATGCCGCTGTCGCACAAGATTCCAAATGCGACGGCATGGATGATTCAATAAACAGTGAGAGTCTGATAGGCAAAACCGCCGAAAACACCGGTGAAAATGAACTCGAAATCATAGCCAAAATCGACCCGTCACGAATCATTGTCGGTACGATTCCAAACTATAACCAGGACGGTATGGATCGTTAATCAGTTGGAAGGGAATAATAAATGATATTTGAAGTAAATATGCCGGACGGCACAACGGAAATCAGGGAACTAATCGCGGTAGATTGCAAATCGCAGGACTGTACTCGCGACCTGCTTCATAACCTTGACCTCAGCGGAATAGCGGAATACAACGAAGAGGATGATTACTACAAGGCAGATGCCAGGCAGATGGAATGGCTGGAAGAGTG
>Ga0209737_10001702_pt1 | contig 15629 bp, 9 predicted proteins | sample TergutCu122P3_FD_187284 | JGI IMG/M metagenome (GOLD analysis project Ga0209737, IMG submission 187284) | Cubitermes ugandensis P3 segment gut microbial communities from Kakamega Forest, Kenya - Cu122 P3 (SPAdes) (version 2) | ecosystem: Host-associated > Arthropoda: Insects > Digestive system >...
AATTTTAGAAAGAAGTATAAAAAATGAAAAAATTTATAGCAATCTTAGTTGCAATTCTCATGCTCGCTTTTGTTTTATCAACAGGAACAGCATCCGCAGAAGATGGCAATTTTTCACTGTCAGCAACATTATCAAGGGACAAAAAAACAGTTGATGTCGTTGTAAATGTTTCAGGTCTCGCAGGTAAAGAAATCGTTGTAATCGACAAGCTCATCATTACTTTTGACGCAACGAAATTTTCAATTCCGAATTATGAAGTAACAAGAACAGACAATAATGGAATAACATACACCATAGTCTATGTTGAAGACGATAACTTCAAGGTAGGTGCGGGAACAGCGATCGCAGGCTATGATGTTGTTCTTATGGACAATCAGATAAAAATCCTTTATTGCAGCACAACAGGCAGACAAATCACTTCTGACGGTGCATTGATCACTTTGAAATTTGATGTCATAGATGGTGAAACAGCTGAGGGTGCATCTTTTTCTTTGGATTGCGAAAGCGAATATTATATCGGTACATCAACCGGAACAAAATTCGAAAATATATCTTTCCCGTCAGAACCTGTAATTGTCAGCAACGCCCCGGAAACAACATACAATCCTGACATAACAACCATCGAACCAATAAAAGGCGACATTAACAGCGACGGAAAAATCAACGCAATGGACTTGCTTCTTATTAAACAGCATATATTAGATATACCGGGCAAAAAAATTGAATCCGGTACAGATGTTTTCAAAATTGCAGACATGAATGATGACGGGAAGATAAACGGAATAGATCTGTTGCTATTAAAGAAAAAGATATTAGTTTAACATTATATATTATCCTGACATTATTAAATAATAATTAATAGTGAATAGTAAAAAAAATAAAGTTTGAAAAAAGATATGAAAAAAATAATTATTTTTATTGTTATATCCCTGCTCGTTTTCGGGACGGGGGTATTCATCTTGTTTAACAATCCTTCCATAATACCGCTTCCTAATAATAACGGCAAAACAAACAATACATTATCAAGTGAACATTTAATTGAAAAGGATAATTTTGACCAATTAGCGAAAAGAACAGAAGAAATTTTCGTTTCGCTCGGATTCGGAACCGACCATAAAACGTATGTAAAACAACTTGAAAAACTTTGTTTTGAAGCTGATAATTTTAATTTCAATGATGAAAACAAGGAAATATTTATATGCTTTAAAACGTTGATAAACGCCGTTTACTCATATAAAAACGTTGATGCAGCAGAAAAGGCACTCGGCGAAACGCTTGAAAAATATGAAAGCATTAATTTTCATAACAAACCTGTTTTTGACCGGTTGACATTATTTTTAGCAGCAAACGCTGTCCGCCTTTACCATAAAACGCTTGATACAAACACTGCGGTGCTGTCATTTGTCGGCGATACATCTTTTGGAACTTTTCCGCAGGCGAAGCAAGACCGTAAATTCGATTATGTTTTTGAAAACACAGCGAACGGCGATTATGAATATTTTTTTAAATATTGTAAAGCATTTTTTCATGGCGACGATTTGACGATTATGAATATAGAAACAGCTATTTCAAACCGAACGCGAATGAAACCCAAGGAATGGCCGATAAAATCAGATCCGAAGTTTACAAAGCTGTTGAATATAGCGGGGGTGGAGGTTGCCAACCTTGCCAACAACCACACTTATGACTGTTATGACGAGGGGTATCAGGATACTGTCGAATCCTTAGAAAGCCACAATATAAAATATTTTAATGACGATAAACCGCTGTTTTACAGTATCAAGGATTTGGATTTTGTATTTTTAGGGTATAGTATTCTTATCTCAGAGCAAAGCCCGTCCTTGAAAGCAAAAATAATTACTGATATCGAAAAGTATAAAACCGATAATAATTTTATTATTGTCAATTGCCACTGGGGACAGGAATACTCAGAACAGCCGCTTCTGTATCAAACCGAATACGCCCGCGCATTTATCGACGCAGGAGCAGATCTTATTATCGGTACGCATCCGCATATAATGCAGGGAGTTGAGCTTTATAATAATAAATATATTGTGTATTCGATGGGAGATTTCCTGTTCGGTGCTGACCCTGACCTGCTTTCCAATATGACGGCAGTGTTTCGTTTTTATGTGAACACCAAAACCCTTGCTGTCGATTTTGAAATAATTCCGTTTTTTGAAAATTCAGATGGTGTAAATGTCCGAAGCGGCGGGAATAATTTTCAACCTCTGCCTCTTTACGGAAAAAGTGCGAAATCGGTAACGGATTATTTAGAAAGAATAAGCTCCCCCCTTAAAGGAGGAGCGGTAATATTCAAGTATTTTGATCCGTTTCTAATCAAGCAATAAATAAATTTTCCCTTGTTCCGACGGCTTGCAACGCAAGATGTTTTTCAATGACTTGCAAAGCAAGGCGTTTTATGTTACGACAATATTTTTTTCTTTAATAATAATAAGTCCATTCCATTTATTTTACCGTCATCATTCATATCCGCGGCATTGAAAGCCGGTGTGCCTATTTCAAGCTCTTTGTCTTTTACTCCCAGAATATGCTGTTTCATGAGCAATAAATCCATGCCGTTTATTTTGCCGTCACCGTTTATATCGCCTTTTTGAACGGCAAAGGTTGTTGTGTCGGTTGTTGTTATTGTTGATGTGACAATTGTTGTTGCGGGAATTATAACAAACCTCGCTTCAAAGGTTCGGTTGACCGAAGCGGTAAAGCTGTAAGCTGCATCTGCGGTCTCTATCAAAACGCCGTTTTCATACCATCCCTCGAAAACATATCCGTCATCAGGAATGGCGTATACAGTTGCGGTTTCGCCCATTGTATAAACTCCGCCGCCGGCAACCGTGCCGTTTTCTCCTGCTGACACATTTATTTCAACTGTTTCTTCTTCATTTATTATGAAATGTGCTGTAATTTCTGTATTTTCTGTCAGTGCGATTTCTATAGTATCAATGAAAAATTCGCCCTGCCCTGATACAATAAATTTTTCGAATAAATAGCCTTTCTTAGGAACCGCTTTGACAGTCTGTTTCAAATCTTTGAAATATTCTCCGGTCCATGAAGCGGGGTCGGTCACTCCATCTGTAGCTTTAGTTATAGGCATGTTGTTCAAAACAATGTGTCCTTTTGTAACATCGGTTTTCAAAGTAAGCTTTGCACTGTTCTTAACGCCGAAATATTGTTTTAAGAATCCGTTCAGATATGAATTCCGCTCTTTGACAAAAAGCTTTAATCTGGTTATTTCGCTTGCCCAGTTAAAACCGGTCCACGGAATATTGTTCCACTTGTCATACTGCCGTTGAACCATTGGCTGTACATAACTATTCGCAATATTCGTAATTTTATTTTCGACAAACGAAGCTTTGAGATTAGTGTTTAAAAGATCGCAGTACCGGTTTGTAAATTTTTCTTTGAATTCTGCGTTGGTATATAAACGCCTGAACAGCAAGGTTGAATAAGGATGTTGATGCACACGGTCAGTTTTATCGTAGACGTAGGTGCCGAGCAGTCTACCTATAGGGTCTACAGTATAATGGTCGATCCATTGTCCGAACGTTTCATCCATATCCTTTAAAAGAAACCTCCATCTGCCGTCCTTCACGTCATTTGTAAAGGGCTGAGCCGCCGGATAATCTCCCGGACGGTAACGCCACAATACATAGTTATTATGCGGCCAGTCGGTGTTATAACAGTATGTATTTATAATATGATAATCAATAAAATTGTCAACATCAAGAAATGTCTGCGCTTTTTCATAATTTTCCTTGGATGCAAGAGAGGTATTTGTATTAAACCAATTATACATTTCCATATATTTGTTATAATCAGCAACCGAAAGCGGGTCGTTTTTATCATAATTGGGAGTGTTTGAAAGGACAAATTTATAAATTCCCACATCAGAAGTGCTGTCAATGTCATATTTGCGAATAAGGCTTTCGTCGTCAACACGTTCACGAATTTCCTGCAAGCCCCAGAATTCCCCGTTTATAAACACAACGCAATACCTGTACGCCTGATATATGAGTTGGGTGTTGTTTTTCATCAAATCCTGCGCCAGAAGATCCCTTATAAAAGTAACGTTCCAATCTTGTCCGAAATTCCGGAGGATTATACGTTTGAAGGAATCAAGAACATCGCCGTTTGCTTTTTCTGCTCCTCCGTCGAATATATCATAATCAATGGTGGGGTTTCTGTTGTCATAGCTTTTTTTCGCATAGAGACGGAGTGCTTTCAGCGGTTTTTTCCTTGTCCATCCGCCATTGATGCGAATACCCATATTTTGTGAAATAACGTTTTTTCCATCTTCGAACATTTCAAAATGAACAGGACGTTCCCAATCGGGACCTTTGTTTTCATAATTCGGGCGGATATAAATTCCTGTAGTTTTATTGAAAAGATTATTTTCGTCGGTAACAAGAGAAACTACAGGAAGCGAGCCATACGCAGCGTTTACAAAAAACGAACGCGTGTATACATCTGTAAGAGGCTTCCCGTCATTTCCGAATACCTGCGCTTTAATGACATTACCCTTAAACAAAAGTTTAGTGGGTTTGAACACCAGAGTTGAGGTTTCGCCGATATCCCTGTATGTATCAGCTAAATAATTAGGCTCGCTTGTGCGTTCTTTTATGTTTATACTATTCGAATAAGTAGTAGAAGAAAATTTCGGGTCGCTTCCGTTTGTGGTATATTTAATAACAGCGTTTTTATAGTCTGTATTCAATGTAAGATTAAACGCATCTTTATACATCCCTGCTTCATGGGAAAAAATCAATTTTCTGGCAGGCGGAACAATATCCTCGCCCCATTTACCGTCAGCAGCACTGCGCGGCTTATACAGTGCCAGTAGCGTATCGTTTATTCCTGTCAATCTGTAATCAATGCTCTCAAAATCGTAATTGTTGTCGCCTGTATTCGAAAACTCAATCCGTCTTGCCGCCTTTTGCTTTGAAATATCAGCAAGGGGCTTCCCCCATGCGTAGTCCACCGACGAATCGGTATTATACGCCGCCACAAAATCGACAACACCGTCAGCAGCAACAGGATTGTATTTTGTCAGAAGCGTCTGTTTGTTCACCAACGCAACTTTAAATGAATTATTACTTATGGTCCGCTCCCAGCTTTTGTCGAATACATTGATACTGAACCTCGTCGGCGAAGAACCTGATGCGGCGCATCGAATTAGGTATGAGGTTCTCGCAGGGATGAAAACACCGGTTAAGTCAAGCTTATCCCAGCTGCTTCCGTTCCGGACATACTGGACAGAATACGAATGCATATTGAACGCGCTGTCCGTCGGATTATACAGCTCAATAAAACTGTGCGAAACAGCGGCATCCATTGAGGTCCCGCATCCGTAGACCTGATTAATGATAACATTATCATACAGATTTTCAGCGATAGTGGGCTGCGTTCCGTTTATCGAGATAAGCAGTACGATGGCTAATGTAATTGCAAATAATTTTTTCATATTTTTTGTCACCTTTTAAATAATCAAATAATTATACTATACAAATACAAAAATAGCAACAAATATTAACACAAGTTTACAATCTTTTTGCATTTGATATTAAAAATATAAAGCATAAAAAAACAAAATAATAGTTGAAATATACAACATCTTGTGTTATAATCAGCATAATGTATTAAATTTTCAATACGCAGAAAGGAATGGATGTAAAAAATGAAATGTCCGTTTTGTTCACATGGCGAAAGTAAAGTTATGGATTCCCGTCCGACCGACGAGGGGGAACGTATCCGCCGCCGCCGCGAATGTCTGAAATGTTGTAAACGCTTTACGACATACGAAATAATCGAAAGTCTTCCGATTGTCGTTATTAAAAAGGACGCTTCCCGCGAAACCTTTGACAGAAACAAGCTTCTTTCGAGTATGATTAAAGCTTGTGAAAAGAGAACCGTATCCTTCGACGCTTTGGAACGTGCTGTCGATTCAATCGAATTTGCGCTGCAAAATTCATTGGACAGGGAAATTACAAGCAGAAAAATCGGCGATCTCGCTATGGACGCTCTCAAAAATATCGACGAGGTTGCATATATCCGCTTTGCGTCCGTATACCGCCAGTTCCGCGATATAAACACATTTATGGAAGAATTGCAAAGAATTCTTATTGAAAGAAAATAATGTAATGGCAAATTGCAAGTTGCAAATTAATGAAAGGGGTAAAATAATGTCTGACGATATAAACAACAGCGAACAAAACGAAGTATTTAATGAACACGAAAACGAAGCGGAAGAGCAAAATTCAATTGAAGATCCAATTGAAGATCCAATTGAAGATCGAGTTGAAGATCAAGTTGAAGATAAAACCATAATCTTCGATAAATCCGTTATAAACAAAAGCCTTGAAAACGGAGCATCAGAGCCTTCTGAAAAGAAATCGAACAAAAATATGCTTATTTCATTCGCTGCAAGCATAGCCCTGATTGCTGCAGCTGTTCTGTTTTTCTTTGTATTGCAGCCGTCCGCTCCTGCAGCTACCTTTGACGACACACCGACAAAGCAAATAACAACCACTCTACCTCCCCCGCTGCCGTTTGAAGGTATTGAAGACCGCCCTTCTTTTGATGAGCTTTTGGAAAAATATCCCGAAACTATCGGATGGATGCAAGTTCCCGGAACCCGTGTTAACGGTATAGTCATGCAGGGCGACACCTATGAGCGCGACAAATACTGGCTCAGGCACACTAAGGAAGGCAGAGAACAGGAATGCGGCGAAAATTTTATGGATTTTCGCTGTAACGTAAAACCGACCGAAAATCTGGAGGAATTTACAAGAACCATCGTAGTGTACGGCCATAACGATCTTGCGAAAAAACTTTTTGCCGATCTGCTCGGATATAAAAAGCTTGATTTTTATAAAGAAAATCCTATTATAAAATTTGACACTAAATATGAAAACACGGAATGGAAGGTGTTTTCTGCTTTCATTACAGACGCAAGATGCTTAAGCGATTCTAATGTTGAACCTTTTGATTTCCGCGCATTCAGAGTACCAGGCGAAGCAACGGACGTTGAATTTATGGATTTTACAGAACAGCTACGTTTCCGTTCCCTGTTCTTCACAAACGTTGATATAATAGCGACCGATCAGATTCTCGTTTTGCAAACCTGCACCTCTGATCTGGGGAAAAAAGGCGATTTGCGTTTTATAGTCTGCGCCCGAAAAACCCGTCCATACGAGGACAGAACAGTCGATGTTTCAAACGCGGCGGAAAATCCAAAGCCGATGTATTTTACAGACTGGTATAAAATCAGAGGCGGAACCCCGCCAACCCTTGAGGAATTCCACAAAAACGACATTGCAAGAAAAAATCCTTCGCAATAATTTCGATTAATATGATAAGAAGAAAATCAAAAAAAATCAAGGTCGGAAATATTTATATTGGCGGAAATTCAGAAATATCCGTTCAGTCAATGCTGAACGCTGACAGCTCTGATATTTCCGCCAACATAAAACAGGCGAAAACACTTCTAAACGCGGGTTGTGATATAATCCGCGTTTCTGTTCCCGCAAAAAAAGATGTCCGTCTTATTTATGAAATCAAAAATAATTTGGATATCCCGTTAGTCGCAGACATTCATTTTGACTATAGAATCGCAATAGAGTGCGCACATGCAGGCGCCGACAAAATCAGGATAAATCCGGGAAATATCGGCGGTGAACAGAATGTAAAAGCCGTTGCGGATATATGCAGGATAAAAAATATCCCCATCAGAATAGGTGTAAACAGCGGTTCGCTTTCAAAGGAAATATTACATAAGCACGGCAAAATAACAGCAGACGCCTTGGTAGAAAGTGCAATCGAGCATTCATCGCTTTTGGAAAAATATGATTTTGACAATATCTGCATTTCAATAAAATCCTCTGATGTAAATACCATGTATGAAAGCTATAAAAAATACGCACAGATAAGCAACTACCCTCTTCACTTAGGCGTAACCGAAGCCGGGACATACAATATGGGGATTATAAAATCCTCCGCAGGCATAGGCGGACTTTTACTCACAGGCATCGGCGACACAATAAGATTTTCCCTTACTGACGACCCTTTAAAAGAAGTGCAAGCGGCAAAGGATTTGCTCCGCGCGCTGGACATTCGAAAAGACGGCGTTACAGTAATATCCTGCCCCACCTGCGGAAGAACGAAAATTGATATAATTTCTCTGTCAAACCGTGTTGAAAATGCTTGTAAGGATATAAAAAAACCGATAAAAGTCGCGATAATGGGTTGTGTGGTAAACGGACCTGGCGAAGCTGAAGAAGCGGATATAGGAATTTGCGGCGGTAAAGGCAGCGGGGTTATCATAAAAAAAGGCGAAATTATAAAAAAAGTCCCGGACGACCAATTATTTGAAGAATTTATGAAAGAAATAAAACTACTTAATGAAGACGTTTAAAAAAATTTTTGGAAACTACACTTCCTCTGACATATCGGAGGTGTTTTGCGATGCAGAGATTACAGGCATAAAAATATATAAAGAACAACGGATTTTGAACGCTGAAATTTTATCAGAAGCCTATATTAAATCAGATATATTAAAACAAACCGAAGAGCAAATAAAATCTGCGTTAGAATTAAATAGCGTATTGCTTCAAATAATATATAAAAATGTTCCGTTCAAAATTGAATACATGAGTGATATAATAGCACAGATAAGCCGTTCTGCCGCAAGTCTCGGAGGTTATTTGCAAAACGCACCATATAAAATGGAGGGTGAAAAAATCATAATAACCCTCGAAAACGGCGGATTGAATTTACTTAAAGCTGCGGATATGGCGGAAAAAATCGAAAAAAAAATCGGCACCATGTTCAACACAGATATTAAAATCGAATTTGCAGGAATAACAGAGGCCTCAGTGCAAACAGCGGAAACCGCCGCCGCAGAAGCAATAGAAAAAATCAAGGAACAGCAAAGAAAAGAAAACGCAACGAAAAAACGGACAGACATTCCCCCTGACGGTAAATTATACTATCCCGATTCGGCGAAACCTATATATGGAAATCCTATAAAAATTTCCCCGACAGATATTCGCGATGTCGATCCGCTTGTCGGAAAAATTGCAATCTGGGGCGATATTTTCAAATTCGACAGTGTCGAAACAAAATACGGCGGCAAATTCCGTATAACCTTTTATATAACAGACTACACAAGCTCATATATTATAAAAATACCTGATGCAATTGGTTATGAAGCACAGAAAGTCAACCGCCTTAAAAAAGGTGATACTGTTTTGGTCTATGGCAGCATAGCTCCTGACCAATATGAAAACCATGAATATGTTTTAACGCCAACATCTATATCAACGCTCGAACGCTATCGCATATCCGACAACAGCGAAGAAAAACGCGTTGAGCTCCATACACACACAAATATGTCGAAATTGGACGCTGTAACCCCTGTTGATAAGCTGATAGAACGGGCATACAATTATGGACACAAGGCCGTTGCAATAACCGACCACGGTGTTTTGCAAGCATATCCCGGCGCAATGTATGCTGTAGAAAATATCCGCAAAAAAGGCGGCGACTTTAAGGTTATCTATGGAGTCGAAGCATATTACATAAACGATATAGTGCCTGCCGTGACCGGTGTAAAATCAGAACCGCTTGACGGCGAATTTGTCATTTTCGATTTGGAAACAACAGGCTTTGACAAGGAAAAAGACAGGATTACAGAAATCGGTGCTGTCAGAATCAGAAACGGACAGATTACTGATGAGTTTATGACATTCGTGAACCCTGGCATACTCATCCCTTCCAATGTCACGGCACTCAACGGGATATCAGACGAAACAGTGAAGGATGCACCGTTTGAAGCGGAAATAATCCCGATCTTTTTAGATTTTATTAAAGATGCGGTTTTAGTCGCCCACAACGCGGATTTCGATATGGGAATGTTGAAAGCTGCGGCATACCGGCAGGGTATTTTGATAACCAATACATACATAGATACCGTCCCTATAGCGAGAAAATTGATGCCCGAGCTTGAAAACCATAAGCTCAACACCGTCGCAGCAGCCTGCGGCTATGGTGATTTCGACCATCACCGTGCATGTGACGACGCAAAGGTTCTGTCGCAGATTTTTATAAAATTCACACAAAAACTCAATATAGAAAATATAAGCGGATTGAACAGCACTTTGTCCGGCGTCAATGCAAAAAAAGACAAGCAACATCATATAATAATACTTGTTAAAAACGGAAAAGGGCTGCGGCGGCTTTACGAGCTTGTTTCGGATTCACATATTAAAAATCTTGGCTATCTAAAACGCCCGACCATCCTCCGAAGCGAGCTTATGAAAGAACGCGACGGATTGATTATTGGCAGTGCATGTGAACAGGGTGAATTATACGATGCTGTTATAAAAGGCAAAAAGTGGGGCGAGCTTCTTGATATTGCTTCATTTTATGATTATTTCGAAATTCAGCCTTTAGGCAACAACGAATTTATGGTTCGTAAAAACGAGGTTCACAGCATTGAGGAAATAAAGAAATATAACAAAACCATTATAGAATTCGGCAGGAAATTGAATATTCCTGTAGTCGCAACAGGCGACGTGCATTTCATGGACAAGCACGACGATCGATTCAGAGCTATTATCCAGGCAGGCAGCGGATTTGACGATGCTGATTTTCAAGCCCCGCTGTATTTTAGGACGACAGAGGAAATGCTTTTTGAATTCGATTATTTAGACGGGCAAACCGCGCGGGATATTGTTATAAACAACACAAATAAAATCGCAGATATGATAGATGATGACATCCGTCCCATCCCAAAAGGCAACTACGCCCCTTCTATCGAGGGAAGCGAAGAAACCTTGCGGACAGACGCCACAAAAAAAGCGAAGGAAATGTACGGCGACCCTCTTCCGCCTCCTGTGGAAAAACGGCTGACAAAGGAATTAGACGCTATTATAAGCCACGGCTTCGCTGTCATGTATGTCGCAGCACAAAAGCTTGTCAGGGATTCGGTTGATAACGGCTATTTAGTCGGTTCCCGCGGCTCCGTCGGCAGTTCATTCACAGCAACCATGATTGATGTATCTGAAGTAAACCCCCTTGTCCCCCACTATCTCTGCAGCGAATGTAAATACAGCGAGTTTTTCGAAAACGGCGAAATCGGTTCCGGCTTTGACCTTCAGCCTAAAAATTGCCCGAAATGCGGTAATAACCTTATCCGCGACGGTCAGGATATCCCATTCGAAACATTTTTAGGCTTCAAAGGTGATAAGGTTCCCGATATCGACTTGAATTTTTCAGGCGAATACCAGACCGCCGCACAAAAACATACAGAAAAGCTGTTCGGCGAAGGCAATGTCTTTAAAGCGGGAACGATATCTGCTATAAAGGACAAAACCGCTTATGGCTATGTCAGCAAGTATGTCGAGGAGCGACAGAAAACAGACGAAGCATTTTATCTTAATAAAGCAGAGAGGGAACGTTTTATAATAGGCTGCACAGGGGTCAAAAGCACTACAGGACAGCATGCAGGCGGTATGATCGTCGTTCCGGCAGATAAATCAATATACGATTTTACTCCGATACAAAAACCGGCAGACGACCTGAATTCTGACATGACAACAACCCACTTCGATTTCCGCTCAATCCACGATACCCTTTTAAAGCTTGATATATTAGGACACGATGTACCGTCTATATACAAATATCTCGAGGATTATACAGGCATACCTGTCTTATCCGTTCCGATGAGCGATGCCAAAGTCATGAGTCTTTTTACATCATCCAAAGCCTTGAATGTTTCCGAAAATGATATAGACACACCGACGGGTACGCTTTCACTTCCTGAATTCGGAGCTGCCAACACAAGGCGGATTTTAACAGAAGCGAAGCCAAAAACCTTTGCCGATTTGCTGCAGATATCAGGACTTTCGCACGGGGAGGGTATTTGGGCAGGCAACGCGCAGGACCTTATCAAAAACGGTACCTGCACTATTTCTGAAGTCATCGGAACCCGCGACAATGTTATGCTCTATCTTATCCATAAAGGCCTTGACGAAAACACCGCTTTCCAGATTACAGAAGCCGTTCGCAAAAAAGATACATATCCGACCGATGCTCATGTTAAAATGATGATCGACTGCGGCGTGCCTCAGTGGTACATTGATTCGTGCATGAAAATTGAATATATGTTTCCTAAAGCCCACGCCAGCGCTTATGTTATTTCCGCCCTCCGTTTCGGCTGGTATAAGATTAATTACCCGCTTGAATATTACGCAGCATATTTTACCGTCAGGTCGGAAAACTTAGACGGGGCGACGCTTATGAAAGGCAGACAAGCGGTCAGGGCGAAAATAAACGATATAGCCGCAAAAGGCAAAACAGCAACGGCAAAGGAAGATAAAGAACACGCAATGCTTATGGTCGCAAACGAAATGCTCTGCCGGAATGTAGAAATACTCCCTGTCGATTTTAAAAAATCCCACGCAGTAAAATTCTTGCCGGAAAACGGAAAAATAAGACTGCCGTTTGTATGCTTAAACGGTGTTGGCGACACAGCGGCAGAGGCATTATACAATGCCGCGAAGGAAGATAATTTCATTTCCCAGGAGGATATAGGCTCAGCAGCAGGCGTCGGCAAGGCGGTGCTCGAAACCTTGGACGAGGCAGGAGCATTCGGTGATATGCCAAAATCAAACCAGTTGACTTTATTTTAAAGGATGATAACATGAAAATCGCAATAATAGGCTTAGGCCTCATAGGCGGCTCGTTCGCTAAAGCAATAAAAAAATATATTGATTATACCGTCTTTGGTTTCAACAGAAGCGAAATTGTTCTGCAAAAAGCTATAGACCAAAAAGTCATCGACGGAACAGACATTTTTTCTGCGGATTTATTTATACTCGCTCTTTACCCAGCCGCAACAATCGAATTTGTGAAAAATAATGCGGAGAAGCTGAAAAGTAAAATTGTTTTAGACACCTGCGGTATTAAAACAAAAATCTGCGAAGAATTGTTTAAAACAGCAAGCGAACACGGTTTTAAATTTTTCGGCGGACATCCGATGGCAGGTAAAGAAAAAGGCGGTTTTGATAATTCAACGGCGGATTTGTTTAAAAATGCCAGTTTTATACTAACGCCTTTTAAAAAAGAAGATGCAGATATTAAAATAATTGAAAATTTGATTATTAAAACGGGTTTTTCTGATTTTGTAATAACAACCCCAAAAGAGCACGACGAAATTATAGCATTCACATCACAGCTTCCTCACGTTCTCGCTGCCGCATATATAAACGATGTCTGTGCAGAAAAGCACAAAGGTTTTTCCGCAGGCTCCTACCGGGATGTTTCCCGTGTTGCGAAAATAAACGCAAAAATGTGGACAGAGCTTTTTTTGGAAAACAGCGAAAACCTCAGTAATAAAATCGACACCCTTATTAAAAATCTGGAAACTATCAAAACCGCAATAAACAACAAGAATTTTGAGACAATTTACAATATACTTGACGTTGCAAGCAAAAGAAAGGAAAGGTTTGGATAAATGGAAAATTTATATGTAAAAACCCGCAAGCCCTATGAAATCATAATTGAAAAAGGCATTATAAAAAATTTGGCAGAGCATATTGACAATGTTTTTATCGGCAAAAAAATTATGATTGTAACCGATAATAATATCCTGCCACTTTATGCAGAGCAATTGAAAAATTCACTTATTACCACAGGGCACGAAACCGAAATTTTCGCATTTCCTGCCGGCGAAACAAGCAAAACAATGTCTACCGTCGTCGAAATACTGCACGCCTGTGCTGATTTCGATTTGTCCCGCACAGATATGATAATAGGCATCGGCGGCGGTGTTGTCGGCGACCTCGCGGGTTTTGCCGCTTCGATATATATGCGCGGAATTAAATACATAAGCATTCCCACAACCCTTCTTGCCTCAATCGACAGCTCCGTCGGCGGAAAAACAGGCTGCGACCTGCCGCAGGGCAAAAACCTTGCAGGAACCTTCCACCAACCCTCTCTTGTTCTCATTGACCCTGATGTATTGAATACTCTTCCAAAACGTTATATAAACGACGGAATGGCGGAAGCCATTAAACACGCAGCATTATTCTGCTCAGAACTTTTTTCGCAGATTGCTTCCGACAATATAAATTATACAGATTTAATTTATAAAAATATAAATTTTAAAAAACGCATAATAGAAGACGATGAATTTGAGGGCGGAGATCGAAAGCTATTGAATTTCGGACACACCTTAGGACATGCCATTGAAAAATACGGAAATTATTCCGCGTTGACACACGGTGAAGCAATTGGGGTAGGCATGATGCTTGTAACAAGAGCAAGTGAAAAAGCAGGGTATACACTTAAAGGCACATCAGAACAACTTGATAAAATACTAAAAAAATTCGATTTGCCCACAGAAACAGACTATCCTTTGCATGAACTTTTAGATATTTGCAAAGCAGATAAAAAACGCCGCGGGGACGTTATAGACTTCGTTTTCATCCGCGAAATAGGCAAAGGTAATATTATGCCTTTAAAATTAAATGAATTGAATGACTTTTTTAATTAAGGGTGCTCTATATGAACATAAAAATAAATAAATCCAGTTTGAGCGGGACAATAACAATACCGCCGTCAAAAAGTGCAGCGCACCGTGCTTTGATTTGTGCCGCTCTTTCGTTTGGCGATTGCAAAATATCAAACATAGATATGTCCGATGATATAACCGCAACCGTTGATGCTTTGAAAAAACTGGGCTGCATCGTTGATTTTTCAGACAACACCCTTGAAATCAACGCCACATACATGTTGTCAAGCCGAAATGTGACAATTGATTGCAATGAATCAGGTTCGACACTCCGCTTCCTGCTGCCGGTTGCGGCAATCCACGGCGGCGTTACCTTCACGGGAAAAGGCAGGCTTCCCGACCGGCCTATTGATATATATTATGAACTTTTTAAAGCCCATAACAGCGGCTTGTCAGCAAAAAAGCTTCCTGTTACAGTAGACGGTTTTTTGTCTGCCGGAAAATACGAATTGCCCGGGGATGTAAGCTCACAATTTATAACAGGACTGCTTTTCGCACTGCCGCTGCTGCCGGGTGACAGTGAGATTGTATTAAGCTCCCCGCTCCAATCAACAGGATATGTCGATTTGACCCTTGAAGTTTTGGAAGATTTTAGTGTAGTAATAGACAAAACAAAAACCGGATATTATATTAAAAAAAATCAGCACTACACCCCGCGCAACTACACAGTAGAAGGCGACTGGTCTTCAGCAACCTTCTGGCTTTTGGCTAACTACATGGGGCAAAATTTTACCCCATCTTATACACCTGTTAAAATAGAAAGGCTGAAATGTAATTCAAAACAGGGTGACCGTTTGTGCGAAGAAATCTTTAAAAATTTGAATAAATATACAGAAATTGACGCAAGCAATATTCCCGATGCTGTCCCCGCTTTAGCTGCTGTTTTAAGCATACACGGCGGCAAAATAATAAACGCGAGGCGGCTTCGACTTAAAGAAAGCGACCGCATAAAAAGCACCGCCGCCGCCCTTTGCGCAATGGGCATAAAAGCACAGGAAACCGACGACGGGCTTATTATACATAAGGGCACACCGAA